>ERZ791746.661-NODE-661-length-28435-cov-9.029880_pt1 | contig 28435 bp, 13 predicted proteins | sample MGYA00510038_ERZ791746 | MGnify/ENA primary metagenome ERZ791746 (study PRJEB30046, sample SAMN00792018) | human gut metagenome | study: EMG produced TPA metagenomics assembly of the A metagenome-wide association study of gut microbiota in type 2...
TGGATCGGTACGATCCAGCAGAGCATTGAACATCTGCTCCGTCAGAAACAGCCGGACAGAAAGCTCGAAGGATACTATTTTGGTCTGTATGAGATCCCGGAAGGGGAGGAAAGGGAAAACTATCACAGTTTTTACTTCACGCCGTGGGGCGAGATCAAAAGAAAAGTACATTTCAGTAACAGCCTGTTTGAAGCAGTATTTTCTGCACCGGAGGGCATGACGCTATCCTACAGGGCAGAGGGAGAGAAAGACAAAACAATCTATGTTCCGGTGACAGACAGCAGGGAAAACCTGAACCGGGAGCGGATCAGCCGGTATATCTGCTGGCTGGAAGAGTTTCTGCAGGAGAAAAAGCAATCATTGCCGCAGGCGGACAGCGGGTATGTGGAGGAACTTCTATCACCGTTTATGGGAAACCCGACACAGTTTGAGGCAGAGGCATACGGAAGTCTGCTTTTCTCGGATGATGTGAGAGAGGATGACAATCAGAAAGTGTCCGCAGATTTTTCGGAGCAGGAAATCAAAAACCATCATTTGCTCAACCGCCTGCTCATCATGACAGGCATTCGGAAAAAGGTACTCCATGAGAGTGCGTGGATCGAGGGCAGCATCGCATCGTGCAAAACACTGGATGAAAAAGGCAGGGCGAGAAACCGTTTGCATGCCGTTTTCTATAAATACATCATTTATATCCGCAAATGGATAAAACAAAATATGATTCATGGCAGGTAAATTACAGCCTGAATCAGATTATCAGATTGCAGAAGAAATTGACCGCAAAGTCTAGAAGATAAAGCTCAAAAGAAAATAGAGAAGAAAAAACAGACAGGAAATTACAGTTGTGAGAAAGAATAAGGAAGAACTGAAACAATATTACTTTGTCATCAAGCAGCTTGTGGACAGAGAAATCAAAAGAAAATATGCGAGGTCTTTTCTCGGAGTCATCTGGAGTGTGTTAAATCCGCTGATGACCATGGCAGTTATGTCCATGATCTTCAGTACGATTTTCAAGCGTTCCATTGAAAACTATCCGATTTATTATCTGACCGGAACCATTTTCTGGCAGCTTTTTTCCGGTGCGACAAACTCCGCAATGACGGCGCTCGTCGATAACCGGACACTGCTGTTAAAAGTAAAACTTCCGAAACAGACATTTGTTCTGGCAAGGATCTATACCGCACTGACAAACTTTGGCTACACCTGTATTGCCTATGTGCTCATGCTCGTCGTGTTTCAGATCAAAATCAGCCCGACGATGTTACTGTTTCCAATCGATGTATTTTTCTGCCTGCTGTTCTCCATGGGAATCGGGTATGTGCTCTCGATTTTATACGTGTTTTTTGCGGATATCAAATACTTGTATTCGATCGTCCTGACACTCTGGATGTACATGTCGGCGATCTTTTATCCGTATGGGAGCACAACGCTGATGATGCAGAAAGTCATCGGAAACAATCCGGTGTTTGTCTACATTGCATTTGCGAGGGACTGCGTCATGTATCAGAAATGGCCGGAGACGGATCTATGGATCAAAATGATCTTGTGGGGCATTGCAAGTTTTCTGATCGGTTACTACGTGTTCTCGAAAAAAGAAAACAATGTGATGCAGAAAATATAATGGTTATGTACAGAAGAAAAAATCCGTGAAGGAACAGTACAAGGAAAAAGCAGAGATTGGAGTGAAGATACAAAAGTGAGATTAAAAATCTGGGAAAAATGGAAAAGGATAATACTCCTGGGCACATTCTTTGTGTTGGCAATAGGAATACCGTGGGAAATCCGTGCGGAAAATGCAGCTGTCACGTTCGGATCTAATTATTATACGGCAACCGACAATGAGACATTTCCAATCGGCGTATACCTGAATGGGGATTCGAGGATCGGAACCTATGAGGTCAAAATATCCTACGATAACAGGCGTCTGGAGTACACGGGGGGTGGTGATTCCGAGGAAAACGGAGTTATCACGTTAAGTGGAACCGGAGCCAATGCGCAGGTCAAATACATGTTAAAGTTCCAGACACGAAGCGGTGGAACGGCAGATATAAAAATAGAGAGTGCAGTGATCCACACTGCAGGAGAGAATGAAGAAGAGTTTGATGTGGCAACTCTGGCATCAACCTATGTCACGATTTCCGGTGAAGATACGGTGGGGGACGCTCCGCCGGAGGAAAGTCAGGAGACGGAAACCGGAGAAGAAAATCCGGTTTCGGATATTCCGACAGTGATGGAAGTGCCGGTGGAGGAGCAGACCTACTATCTGGTAGATCTCTCCCAGTACACGCCGGAGAACATCGATTTCCAGTATGATACCGGAACCATCGCCTATCAGGGAACAGAAGTGGCTGCATATCTGTCAGCAAATGGAGATATCAGTTTTGTGTATCTGGCGGACAGTCAAAAAAACCTTTACCTGTACGCTTACAGCAGTGAAAAAGATAAACTGTATCCCTGCAATTCCATCACAGTCAACGGAGAAAAATATTACTTCATGTCTCCGTATGTGTGCAGCGAGTGGCCGCAGGAACTGACACTTGACATCATCCAGAGCGAATCCATCGTCTATGCGATAGATATGGAAGGTCAGACCAGATTTTATAAGATCACGACCGGAAATAAGCTGGAAACCTGGAATCCGAATGAAGGGCAGGAGAACTTTCAGAATCAGATGAAAATATTGATCATCATTCTGGCTGTGACATTAGTGATCATGTTTCTTGCAATTCTTCTGGTTATCCATATGGATAAAAATAAACAGAGGCAGGATGGTACATCTGTATCCGGGAAAACAAACAATCGGATTAAATCCAGAAAAAACAAATTAAAACAAGGGGAATCCGAAACTTCCTCTGACACAAATGCGGCAGATGATTTTGAGATAGAAGATCTGGCATTGGATATCTCTGAGGAGGAGATCCGCGCATGGCGGGCGGAACTGGAACAGTCTGCCGGAGATGATAATTCATCCGATAAAAAGAATTCTGATGGACAAAATGCTGCTGAAAAGTATTCCAATACGGCTGTGCCGGAGGAACAAGCAGGAGAAGCGCCTGTCATTGCTGTGAAGGATGTCACGATGCAGTTCCGGATTGCGATGAACAATGTCTCCGGTATCAAAGAGTATGTGATTCAGCTTTTGAAAAAACAGATCAGTTACCGGGAACTGCTTGCGTTAGATCATGTGTCGTTCAATGTATATAAGGGCGAAGTGGTAGGAATTATTGGAACCAACGGTTCCGGTAAAAGTACACTTCTTAAAATTGTGTCCGGAGCTTTAAAACCGAGCAGCGGCGAAGTGCAGTGCGACCGCCGGAAAGTGCAGCTGCTGACGCTTGGAACCGGTTTTGATGTGGAACTGACCGCCAAGGAAAATGTGTACTTAAATGGTGCTATCATCGGTTATTCCAAAGAATTTATCGATTCCAAATATGACGAGATCGTCAAGTTCGCAGAACTCGAAGGTTTTATGGAAGAGAAAGTAAAAAACTTTTCCTCCGGTATGGTCAGCCGTCTTGGCTTTGCAATCGCAACAATCGGCGAAACCGCAGAGATCCTCATTTTAGATGAGGTGCTTTCGGTCGGGGATGAATTTTTCCAAAAAAAGAGTTTGAAGAGAGTGAAACAAATGATACATGGCGGAAGTACTGTTTTATTAGTTTCACATAGTATGCCTACAATTAGAGAGAATTGCACAAAAGTTGTTTGGATAGAAAAGGGAAAATTAAAAATGATTGGTGAGCCTAAAGTGATTTGCGAGGCTTATAGAAAGATGAGTGAAAGAGGTATAAATTAATGATTAAATTGCAGAATATTATATTTCCATCAACAAAAAATTGTACAGAAGAAAGTTTATATTTTAGAAGAATTGGGGCAGTAGAATATTCATTGGCAGATTCTTATATAAGATTGAAAAAAAATGCAATTATAAATTTAGACACATATTTCAATGGCTTTTCTGTTGGAAAGTGGCTTAAGTATACAAAAATAAATAATGTAAAAGTGCATCTTGAGATCCAAGGAAAAGCAAGAATAACATTATTATATAAAGAAAGAACAGCTTCAGGTGTGATGGAGAAGTGTATATGTGAAACTTATTTTGATTCAGAAGAACAAGGAGATTATTTTGAGGAAGAATATAAAACAGTACTTGAAAAAGGTATGTATTGTGTGAGCATTTTATCACAATCAAAGAACACTAGATTTTATGGTGGATATTATTATACGACAGAATGTGAAGCAAAGGATATTGGACTTGCAATTAATATATGTACATTTAAAAGAGAAAAATATGTATATAAGAATGTAAAAATGCTTGAAGATGAATTTTTATTAAATCAAAAGTCTGAATTGAGAGAAAGATTGTATGTTAATATTTCTGATAATGCAAAAACACTCGACAAAAAGCAGTTTACGAGTAATCACATCAACGTGTTTGAAAACAAGAATCTAGGTGGTGCTGGTGGTTTTACAAGATGTCTGATAGAAAGCAAAAAATTACAAGAAAGTTGTAAATTGACGCATGTTTTATTGATGGATGATGATGTCATAATGCAACCAGAATCTATATATAGAACATATAGAGTGTTATCTTTGTTAAAAGATGAATATAAAGATGCATTTATAGGTGGGGCTATGCTTAGAACTGATCTTCAATGGTTTCAGACAGAAGCAGGAGGAACATGGAATGCAGGGCAGTTAGTGAGCCATAAGCAGGGACTGGATTTAAGAAATCTGGATGCTTGTCTTTATAATGAAGTTGAAGAAAAATGTGATTTTAATGCATGGTGGTATTGCACCATGCCAATTGATATAGTGACAGATGTGAACCTTCCGCTGCCGATTTTTATCAGGGGTGATGATGTAGAGTTCGGTTTAAGAAATATGAAACATCTAATTTTGATGAATGGAATTTGTGTATGGCATGAGCCATTTGAAAATAAATATAGTTCATCTATGTATTACTATATATTCAGAAACCGTTTGATTGATAATGCTGTACGTGGAATAGAGTATTCAAAAGAAAAATTCCTGACAGATTTTAAAGAGCAATATTTTAGGGAAATATTTACATTAAGATATAAAAATGCACAGCTTCTTTTAAATGGTGTACTTGACTTTCTTAAAGGACCAGAGTGGTTAATGGAACAGGACGGAGAAGAACTTAATATGTCTGTTATGCAAGCGGGATATAAGTTTTCTGATTTAAATGAACTGACAATTCCATTTGAATATCCTCAATATGAGCAGATGCTGAATTTTGTTGAAGAACCTAAGGAACAGAAGAAGAGAAAGTTGACTCTGAATGGTCTTTTTGGAAAACATGATAAGGCAGTATGTGTTCCAGTGCAAAATCCTCATATTGCATACTTCTATAAAGCATATGGTGCAGTTAATTATGATGCTGTAAGTGGAAAAGGATTTGAAACATATTTTGATAAGAAAGAAGAGATTGCATTATTAAAGGCATATTTTAAATTGCAAAAAGATGTTAATAAAAAATATGATTCTGCGAAAGAAAAATATAGAAATGCAAAAAATATATTAAATGGTATAGAATTTTGGGTAAATTATTTGGGTATTAAATAAGATAATTGATTGTGAATAGGGAGTGCGTTATATATGATAAGTAATGTTTCAAGTATTATGGTAGAAGAATGCACTGGGTGTAGGTGTTGTGTAAATGTATGCCCACAAAAGGCTATTACAATGCAGGAAAATAATGAGTATTTTTACATGCCGGTTGTAAATGATGAGTTGTGCAATAATTGTGGGCTATGTTTAAAAAGGTGTCCTTCAAAATGTAGCGAGACCAATGATAATAGTATACCAATACCGATTGCGGCTAGATGTTCTGATGAATTAAGAAAAAAAAGTTCGTCTGGAGGGATGTTTGGAATCTTTGCGGACTGGATTATAAATAATAATGGGTATGTGTGTGGAGCTGTGTTTGATGAAAAACTTAGACTTCATCATATAGTATCAAATTCAGTTGATGATGTTGAAAAAATGAAAGGATCAAAATATTTGCAAAGTAACACAGAATATGTGTATAGGCAGATAAAAGAATTGTTGAGGGGGGAAAATAAAGTCCTTTTTGTGGGTACACCATGCCAAGTTGTTGCATTATATAGTTACCTTGGTAGCAGAGAAGATAACAATCTATATACGATTGATTTAGTATGTCATGGTGTACCATCACAGCATAGTTTTGATGATTACATAAATGAAAATCATTATAAGAAAATAGAAAAATTTGAATTTCGAAGTAAGGTAAATGGTTGGAGGGCTGATTGTGTAAATGTTAGCTATGCGGATGGAACTGTTTATGAGGGAAATATGCACTTTGATCTATTGAAGCCAATGGATACATATGAATTAGGTTTCCAAAAAAATATAATATTAAGAAAATCGTGTGGCAATTGTAAGTTTTGCGAGTTCCCTAGAGTAGGGGATGTTACATTAGGAGACTTTTGGGGAATTAATAAAATTGACTCATCACAAAATGATGGAAAAGGCACATCTCTTGTCTTTATAAATAATGTACATGGAAAAGATTTGTTCATGAGTGTGGAAGAAAATGTTAATTATAAAGAATTTGATATACCAATTAGTTTTATACAAAATAGGCTAAAAGCGTATTATCCACAACATGTTCAAAGAGAAAGATATTTTAGCTTGAGAAGAACAGGACATTCATTCAACGAAGCAATTAACTATGTATATAATAAAAAATATGATATTGGCATAGTTGGAATTTATACAGTTGATAATTTCGGAGGGGCATTAACTTATTATGCGCTATATCATACTATTGAGGATCTTGGGTATTCAGCGCTGATGATTGAAAGACCGAAAGAGTCAAATCATAAGCCGGGGTCAACAAAGCTATATACGGAAGACCCATATCCGGAATATGCGAAAGCAAAAATATATGATAAAAAAGAGCAGATGACAGAATTGAATGATTGTTGTGATACATTTTTAGTGGGATCGGATCAATTGTTTAACAACTTTCTTTATAATCAATTTGGAAAATGGGTTACACTTGATTGGGTTGAGGATAATAAACGAAAAATTGCATACGCTGCATCGTTTGGACATGATTTCATATGGCATCCAGAGGAAACAAGAGCAGAGATGTCATATTTTATGAAGAAATTTGATGCATTTTCAGTTAGAGAGGAAAGTGGTATCGAAATTTGCAATAAAGACTTTGGAATTGATGCAGAATGGGTTTTGGATCCTGTTTTTTTATGCGAAAAAAAATATTATGATGAGTTAGTGGAAAAATCAGGATATGCATTTCCAGAACAATTTATAGGAGCGTATATACTAGATTTAAGTAAAGATCGTCAGAATATTATAGAAGAAGTTTCAAACAAATTAAAATTGTCATATTCTATATTTTCAGAAATGAATTGGAAGGATTTGCCAAGGAATGGTTGGACTCTAGAAATTGAAGATAGTAAATTTATAAATGATAGAATAAGAAATATTGCCAAGTGTAATTTCTTTATTGCAGATTCATTTCATGGAATTTGTATAGCGATTATATATAGGAAAAATTTCATAGCAATATTAAATGAAAAGAGAGGGGCAAGTAGATTTAAAACAATACTGGGAAAATTGGGATTAATGAATCGAGTAGTAAAAGATTATAGTGCTTTGTTAGATAATAAAGATATTTTTAATCCGATCGACTATGATGAAGTTTATAAAAAACTAAATAAAGAAAAACTAAGATGTAGGAATTGGTTATTAAATTCGTTAAAAACACAACAAAAAAAGTCATATTCAGATTATCACTATATTAAAAAATATTCTGATGAGCAAAAAAAAGAAATTGCACAACTTAAAACAGAAAACAAAAAATTAGAAATGCAATTAAGTACGTTGTATAGAGCTTTTGAATTATATATAAATGAGGGCTCTAATCAATGTAGAAGAAGTGTTTTAGACATAATGCAGTTGTCAAATGAAAGTAATATATATCAATATTTAAAAAAAGTGCGACAATGCAAGAGTGAGTATCTTATGATTGTAACAGTGAGAGATAATGTTGGTTTTTATATGAATGAAGAATTGCAATGCTTATTGAATGACATAGGATGTGATTTGGATTGGTGTAATATACCAAAACACACAAGCTACGTTTATATAGAAGACAAGGGGCATGTTCTTTTTCATGAAAGTAATTATGACAGAGAAACAGTGTGCAATATGCAAATTGAAAAAATGAATTTATATGCAGAAAGTAGACTGTATTTACAAGGAAACCGAACTAAAATTATAATAAATGGAATAGACTATGCAGTAAATGAAAGGGGAATAAATATAGTAATATATGATAAGGAAAATGGTAAATTGATCGATTCAGTTTGCTTTGATACGCATGCTCAGAATTTTAAAAGTTATCGGAGAGGAGACGTATAAAAATTGGATTCATCGCATTATAAAATATTAGCATTTGACAAAGTTTGTAAGGTATGCATAAATCATCTGAACAATAGAAAAGTTGCTATTTTGGGTGATTCATATGAATTAAGAAAGTTGATGAAAGATAAATATGATATAGAAATAAATACAATTTTGACTTCTGATGCCAAAAATATTGAAAAGTACCCACAAAAATATAAGTTGATTGATGATTTGACTAATAAATCATTAGAATATTATATTATAATTCCATTTCTTAATTATGATGATAATATCAAGAAGAAACTTCAAAATATGGGGTATATGGAATATCGTGATTTTATATTTAGAAATCACGAGGCAAAAGTTCTTGGTCCAGAAAAGATAGATTACTGTGATGAGTATGGAAATAGCATTCATACAAATGGCGGAATTAGAGTGTTTTTAAATGAGAGGGCATGTGGAAATAATGTAAATATAGTAAGCTATATTGCAGATGGAAAAATATATCTTAGCGGAGAAAATGCATCTATTGACGTTCGTGAGAAGTGTTTATTAACAGGTAGCACATTTAGAATGTTTTCACAATCTATTATTGTAATAGAACGAAACACTAGTTCAGGGGGGGCATTCAGAATAGATTGCCATGCTGGATGCAATGTGTATATAAGTGAGGACTGCATGTTTAGTTCTGATGTTGTAATAATTTCAGGTGATGGGCATAGTATTTTTGATGTTGAATCTGGTGAAAGGAAAAATTCAATTTATCCCCATGATAATAGAAACGAGATATATCTTGGGAAACATGTGTGGGTTGGCTATAGGAGCATGATACTTTATAATACCAATATAGGTGATTCCAGCATTATTGGAGCTGGTAGTATTGTTAAGGGTAAATTCCCAAACAATTGTATTTTGGCAGGAAATCCATCAAAGATAATAAAGAAAAACATTACATGGTCACGAAATCCGTACGCATCGAATATTGAAGAATGTGGAAAAAATTTTATTAATTATACTATAGATAGTTTTAGTGAACTGTAAGTATTTATAATAAGTTCAGTAAACAGAAAAGTAAGTAATGCTATGTAAGGTGGTTAGAAATATGAAATACGATTATTTAGTAGTAGGCGCTGGACTTTATGGAGCAGTTTTTGCACATGAAGCAAAGAAGGCAGGAAAGTCAGTTCTGGTAATTGATAAGAGAACGAATATTGCAGGAAATGTTTATACGGAGGCAGTGGAAGGTATTCAGGTACATAAGTATGGAGCTCATATTTTTCATACAAATAATAGAAAGGTATGGGAGTATGTAAATCAGTTTGCAGAATTTAATCGTTTTACAAATTCTCCGGTTGCAAATTATAACGGTGAATTATATTCACTTCCTTTTAATATGTATACTTTTAATAAAATGTGGGGGGTTGTAACTCCGGAAGAGGCAGCAGCAAAGATCGAAGAACAGAGAAAAGAAGCGGGGATTTTAGAGCCAAAAAATCTGGAGGAACAGGCAATATCACTTGTTGGTCGTGATATTTATGAAAAACTGATCAAGGGTTACACAGAAAAACAGTGGGGACGTCCATGCAATGAACTTCCGGCTTTTATTATCAAGAGATTGCCAGTACGTTTGACATTTGATAATAATTATTTTAATGCACTATTTCAGGGAATCCCAATTGGCGGATATACGAAGATGGTTGCAAATATGCTGGAAGGCATTGAAGTTAAGCTAAATGCCGATTATCTGAAAAATAAGGAATCCTATGATACGATAGCGGATAAAATTATTTATACAGGAGCCATTGATGCATTTTATGATTATAAGCTTGGAACGTTAGAGTATCGTTCTGTTCGATTCGAAACAGAATTGTTAGATGTTCCAAATTTTCAGGGTAACGCTGCGGTAAATTATACAGATGAAAAGACACCGTGGACAAGAATTATTGAACACAAATGGTTTGAGTTTGGTAAGGATGTAGATGGACAGGATTTGTCAAAGACAGTAATTTCCAAAGAATTTTCTTCTGAATGGAAACCGGGTGATGAACCATATTATCCGGTAAATGACGAGAAAAACGGAAAGCTTTATGAAAAATATAAATGTCTGGCAGAAACGGAAAACAAAGTGATTTTTGGTGGACGTCTGGGTGAGTACAAATATTATGACATGGATCAGGTGATTGCAGCAGCGTTAAATATGGCTGAGAAAGAATTGTTCTTATGATCGTTCAGAATATAATCTATCCGGAAATTTCTGAAGAAGAGAAAGAATTATTTTTCCGGGGAAATGCATTGACAGATAAAAATGGTATCTTACATTTGCAGGCAGGAGAAAGAATTGTTTTTGACACTTATATGAATGTGTTTGACGCCGGAATCTGGAGAGAATATACAGGCATTACAAATTGGAAAATCTCTTTCGAGGCATGTGGAAATGGAAGAATTTCTTTGTATCGTTTTTATGAGGGGACACGAACATTGGTTTCATTCAAAGAAATCTGTGATCGTGAAGATGTAAGTGATCACATTTTTTTTGAAGAAAAAGGAAATGCCTTGTACTATTTACAGATAGAGGCAAAAGATGATTTTAGGTTAAAAAGAGCCATTTTTTCTACAGAAGCTTTATCGAAAAGAGAAGTATGCATTGGCACTGTGATATGTACTTATCACAGGGAAAAACAGCTTCTTCAAAATTTAGAGAAAGTGAAAGCGTCGTTATTTTTCAAAGATGGAACAGAGTATTTTGGCAAGTTAAATTTGTGCGTGATTGACAATGCATCTTCTTTGCCGGAACAAAAAGAGAAATCGCTGGTAATCTGTCATAATTCCAACACGGGTGGCTCGGGTGGCTTTTCGAAGGGAATGGAATATATAAGGCAGCATAAGGAGTATGGTATTACCAATGTTTTGCTGATGGATGATGATGTGGATTTTTATATGGAATCGTTTTATCGAATGTATGCATTATTATCCTTGAGAAAAAATGAGATGCAGAATAGGGTAGTAGCAGGACGAATGTTTCGTGCAGATAAGAAATACATTCAATACACGAAAACGGAAATCTGGAATCGGAGCGAGATATTGCATACAGGATGGATGCAGGACATGTGTAAGGTGGAATGTCTGCCTTGGATGAATTTGCAGGAAGGAGAGTATTCGGGATGGTGGTTTGCATGTTTTCCTATGGAATTTGTGCAAAAGGAAAAGCCGCTGCCGTTTTTCCTTCATTGCGATGATGTGGAATATGGTCTTCGGCTCGGAACGGTTCCTATGGCATTGAATGGCATTCAGGTGTGGCATGAAACTTATGAGTATCGCCAGAGTCCGGTAATTACATATTACGATGTTCGTAATAGCCTTATAACGAACGCAATATGTGGCTGCTCGATTGGAAGAAGAGATTTATGGGCGCTATGGACACAGAAATTAACAGATTATTTGAAACAGGGCAATCTGGAATATTATTATGCTACGATTTTGGGATTGTATGATTTTGTAATGGGTGCACGGCGTTTTTATAGAGAAGATATAGAAAAACATCATAATCGATTAAAAACTCGAATCAGCAGAACCAATCGACAGAAAGCATGGTGGTGTCTTAAGGTTATTTATGTACGTTTGATGGTTTGTTATAAGAAAATTCAAAATGCATATAGAAGAGAGAATAAATAGTTATCAGCCCTGCAAGCATTAGCTTAGCAGGGCTGATCTGTCATTTTACCAATATTTTTCCATATAATTCCGTGCATCTTCCTCGGATAAAGAAAAATCGGTTATGATATTTTTGAGAGTTTCCTCTTTTGAAAAAGAACATTTTTTGTAGGTTTTAAGGGTACCTATAATTTCACCCTGTGTAATTCCAGTTTGAATGCCCTGTTGGACGCCTTTCTGAATGCATTCTTCCTGCCATTCTTCAAATGCCCTGCACATATTGATCGAACCTCCTTCCGAATCGGATTGTAACGCATGGTTAATAAATGACTTGGTATTTGTGATTGTGCCAATCACCAGACTAAGTTCTGTATCAAACTTCTGATTCATGTATGTACTTTGGATTTTATCAAATTCTTTGTTATAAATCAATCTGCTGAGATCGAATACAGTGTGAACTTCATTGTTATGAAAAATCAGAGAATCACTGTTTCTGATCTGGATGAGATTCATTTTATAATCTGATACCAGAGGAGTGAGATGTTCTGGAATGCATAGCATGTCGGTCAGGGAAAGCGGACCATCCCATTCGTCTTCACCATAGTAAACACAGAGACTGATTACAGGATGTAAACAATCTGTCTTTTTAAGACCTGAAAGAAATTCATCTGAAGATGAAAAATCTTTTTTGTGTTTGTTTCTGGCAGCAATTTCATTATATTCTTTGAGATAAGAGAGAGCATCGCCAAGCATAGTGCGAAGCGGCATTGCATAATGAATTTTACATTGATTCTCCAATCCCCAGATAACGAAATCAACACCATAAGCTGTTTTTTTCACAACATCCCAGATTCTCTGGATGGTTTCAGCATGATTGTTAAACTTTAACAAAGAAGAAACATCGGTATCTGCTTCCGATAAATCTTCCGGTTTGATGACCTGTGAGCCGTTGAAAAGAGCGGCATTGAACAGGTCTGCAAAGTGTTCATTGTTTTTCCAGAAGTTTTTTAGAATGGTATCTGGTTTTAAGTTATTGTAAGTAGTCGTTTTTAAATCCTCCCGTTCTTGTGTAATGGGAAAGTTACACAGAGTTCGTATTATTCGGAGGAAAACCGGTAATATACCGGGAGAGCGATATGCATGGATTAAATTTACAATATATGATAAGGAAAAACAAGATGCAGAGGAGTTTGTTTATGGAAATTTAAGAGTTTGCTTTACATTGTATCGAATGGATTTGTTATGCAGGCAGATATAAGATAAAATATAACATAGAAAGAAAAAAGACATGCACGAATAATTTGATTTTTTAACAAGGTTTTTCATTTTAGGGGCAATGCTAAGGTGTCTTTTTTGTTGGTGTAAACGGGAAAAATATGATAAAATTATAACGAAATATGTCGAATAACTAGTGGTTGCATTAGTGTACAAATAGCTTTTAGATGCAAACACTTAGAAATATACTTTGTGCATAAAAGGAGAAGATATGATGGGGAAAAAGTTAGCAGTGGATGATTGGACGATAAATGATATTCTGGAATTATATGTTTCAAATGGATTGTTTGTAGATCAAAAGTACCAGAGGAAATTAGTCTGGAGTTTGAGTGATAAAGAATTATTTATTGATTCATTGATAAAAAAATTTCCAATCCCCAATATTATGATGGTGGAATATAATGAAAATGAAAAAATTACATATGGCATAATAGATGGTCTTCAGCGTATAAACGCAATTATATCATTTATGTTAGAGGAATTTCCAATTGTAGTGAACGGAAAAAGTGGGTATTTTGATATAACGGCAACGCCTAGTACTTTTGATTTGCAACAAGAGGGGAAATTAATACAAAAAGAGCCAGTGCTTGACAAACAAATATGTATAGATTTTAGAGGATATAAATTACCTATAATATCTACTTCACATGATACAAAAACTATTGATGAGATATTTAAACGACTTAACTCTACAGGAACAAAATTATCAAAACATGATTTGAGACAAGCAGGGGCATTGAATAAATTTTCACAACTAGTAAGGGAAATATCTAGTACAGTTAGAGGTAGTAAAACATTATCTGATATTGTCACATTAGAAACTATGCCCAAAATTAGTTTGAGCAATAGCGGATTAGATTATGGAATAAATATTGAAAATGTGTTTTGGAGAAAACATGGGATTTTAACAGAAGATTTGTTGCGTAAATCGAGGGATGAAGAAATAATTGCTATATTATTAGGAGCTTTTTTGTTGGATAGACCTATAGCTGTAATTAGTATTTCTGTGTTGGATAATTTGTATGATGCAAACACAGAAGATGGAAAAATTGCAGATGATAAATTAGTGAAATGTTATGATAATATAAAGACTTTGTTTATACAGATTTTTAATGAACTAGATTTGATATATGATGAAACCGACATAAGCATTTCAGAAATGTTATTTGCAAGTGACAGAAAGAAAACAGATATTTTTATGTTGTTTTTTAAGGTAATGTTGCAGGAGCATTTTGAATGCAAGGCAATAGGGGATTATCAGGACTTTGCAGATACCTTAAAAAATTCAAAAGGTTCTATTTTAAATAAATTTGAAGAGAAAACATCTTCAGACTATTTAACTGAGAACAATACCGTTAGATTGATTTCTGATATAATTGGTTCACATTTAGTAGAGGTAGAAAGTTACAATCTATTAGTCAATGAGGTTGTTTCGAGATTAAATCTTGCCTCAATAGAAACAAAATATACTGAATATAAGATAGGGTTTACATATTTTCATTCACCTAGTAAATATAGATACAATGAGGGGAGATTGAATTTTAAAAATGTTAGTCAAATTGCTAAAGTTGCTTCTGCAATGACAAATATTAAAAGAGATTCAAAAAATCCAGGAATGATTATAGTGGGCGTAGCTGACAATGAAAGTGGATATAAACAGTGGTCAGAACATTTTGGAATGCATGCATATAGATATAATACACATAGAGTGGTTGGGGTAGATACGGAGGCAAAAGTTCATTATAACTCTGTTGATAGTATGATGAATGCCTTTAAAGATAGAATAGACATGGAGCCTATTTCAGAGGAATTAAAAGAAAATTTGAAAAATTATGAAATTATATCCATACAGAAAAGAACATTGATTGTGTTTATTATAACCGCAGAATCAGGTCAATTATATGATGGGAAAAAGTATATTCGTGAGGGTTCAGATCTTAAAGAAATAAGTGAATAAAATGTATTCTGAAATGTGGAAAAATGAATTCTTTGTTAAATAATGCACATCCCATCAGTAATTTGAAATCCCTTAACCGACTATGATTTGACTACTACACATTGGTTTGAGTTGCATCATTTTGAAGTATTTTGTAAAAAGTGCAGTTATTAATAAGAAAAATACGATGCCAGGAAAAATCGATAAAACAACGCAAAACTCGACATTTTGAGATAGGAGAAATTTATGTTATAGTACTTTTCATCTGTCAGGGAAGTTCCTACTTATTGTGTTGTAGCTATTCTTCTGAAAAAGTGGCGAGCTGCCAGAACTTTAAAGAGAATATAGAATCATTTGTAATGCATATTTTTCATTGATATGGAATTAATGAATGTTTGTAAAGAGTACTAAATAGTTTTTCATAGCCCTGCAAGCATTAGCTTAGCAGGGCTGATTTGCAGTTTTACCAATATTTTTCCATACAATTCTGTGCATCTTCTTCGGATAAAGAAAAATCGGTTATGATATTTTTGAGAGTTTCCTCTTTTGCAAAAGAACATTTTTTGTAGGTTTTAAGGGCACCTATAATTTCGCCTTTTTGAATACATTCTTCCTGCCATTCTTCAAATGCCTTGCACATGTCGATCGAACCTCCTTCCGAATCAGATTGTAATGCGTGGTTAATAAGTGATTTGGTATTTGTGATTGTGCCAATTACCAGACTAAGTTCTTTGTCAAACTTCTGATTCATGTATGTACTTTGGATTTTATCAAATTCTTTGTTATAAATCAATCTGCTGAGATCAAATACAGTATGAACTTCACTGTTATGAAAAATAAGAGAATCACTGTTTCTGATTTGAATGAGATTCAGAATACCTTTTACATAATATCGAATGGTATTTAAGGCACGTTAAGATTATAATATAATGTATAATACATTTTAGACGTTAGGAGAGAAATACATGGATCCATTAACAATGGTTGGTGCTTTTTTATGTATTGAACTTGGAAAATTTTCTGTTGCAGATTATGTAACATCTAAGGTATTAGATATTGGAACTGGTAAATTATGGTTCGAGATAAAAAAGCACTTTGGTCATGAAAAAACTGTAGAAGCTAGTCTATATGATGCAATAGAGGCTAGTGTTTGCAAATATTCGGAAATGAATGACAAGGATGAAATTGCACCGGCTTGTGAATTGCTTTATGCAACGTGGATTGTTGAAGGAAAATTGTCTGAGGAGCAGGTGAAAAAAGCGTTGACGCATGTAAATTCCAGATACATAGCAAAAAGAAATATTAAATTATGGTACCAATTGTTTTATGAGGAAGTAGTAAAAGATGAATTCTTATATCGGTGGTTTATTCTTGAAGCATCACATGCATTGAACAATCAGAGAAGTAAGAATGAAGAGACTTTAGATCAGATAAAAGAAATTTTAAATCAGCCGCTGGAAGAAAGAAAAAACGAGGAGGAAAGAAAACAGAAAAAATGTTTGGAATATGAAAAACAGATAAAGGCACAGGTACAGCGTTCTATTCTTAATGAAGTATTTTGTTTGCAGGATATTTATGTTTCACTTCATGGCAAAAGAAGTACTCGGAATATGCCGCAGAACCCAAAACCGATAATTGTGGATACAACCAGTTATATATGGAGCTGGTTTCAAAAGGGGGATGTACAGTTACTGCTTTTACATGGGGAACCAGGAAGCGGAAAGTCTTCTATTGTAAAAATGGTGGCAGCTACTATCATGAGTTCACAAGAAATGAATGGAATGGTAATATTTGTAGAACTTCATAAATTGTCCTTTTCGGATAAAAAGTCGGCATTGGATGTTGTAGAGACATATATAAAAGAACACAGTCCATGGTTTTTTGAGGAAAATAGAAAAGAGACAAGATTATTAATTTTAGATGGATTAGATGAAATAAAATATAAAGTGTATGAAAATGCCGTAGAACTAGTTAGAGAATTGAAAAATCGCGAATGGAAATTTTCGTGCAGAATAATTGTTAGTGGCAGGACACAGATTGTTTTAAAATCCATAGAAGAAATTCGATGCGAAGAGATTGAAATTTTACCATTATATATGGATGAATATGATATAAAGCGCTTAGGTGTTAATATTGAGGATTCAGAGAAAATTCTGAAAGAAGATTTGCGCCAGAAATATTGGAATACGTTAATGAAGTGCTTTAAAATACAACAGGACATGCCGGTATCAAATGAAAGGTTTGATGAATTAAGTAAATCTCCATTGCTTTTATTTCTGGTAGTATGGACAACAAAATATGCAGGGATTCGGTTTTCAGACTTGAACAACGCAGCAGAATTATATGATAATATATTTCGTTATATCTATACGCGGGAATATAATCGTGTTTCCCAGGAAGAGATATATTTTAAATCAACGGAATATATAGAATATCAACAGATGCTCCGTGATCTTGGTGGATGCGCGTTTCGGAACAACAGTAGAAGCATTTCTATCAATGCAATTTATGAATATAGTACCCAAATGGGGCGGGATTCAGTTTGTCGACGCTGGATACAAAAACATAAAGAAGACAATCCATCAAAATTAGTGCTGTTCTTTTTTCTGAGGGAAATACATGATGAAATGGATTGGAATGAATCAGAGATTGAATTTATACACAAAACATTTTACGAATACCTTGCTGCTGCAGCGATTATTGAATTTCTATATAAACAAGTGGAGAATAGCAAAGAAAATGAGTTTCAGACGTTAATGCTTTTTCTATTTTCAAAAAATATGTTGGGAAGTGAAATTACCAATTTTATCAGTGAAATTATAGAAAATGGCAGTTTAGAGATAGACGGGAAAAGAATAACTGTTGATATTTTTGGGAAATGTCTCAGTGAGATGATTACATGGACATTTCATGTTGATTATCCGTTTGTCTTTGGAAAAGAAGCTGATTATGAGAGTAGTGTGAGTGTACAATCATATAGTGAGATGATAAAGAAAACAGAGATATACGAAAGTAATATTCGGATGCTTTTGGAAACGGTTACCAGTGTAGAAGAAAAAGATGGTAAAAAAGCGGCAGTGGATCTTACGGCAGCAGAATTCAGCAAAGCGATAATGCCGTGGTGGATATTTGATGGGTGTATATTGAAAAATGCTCATCTGGAGGAAACACAACTAAGCGGTGCATCTTTTAAAGACTGTAAAATGCAGGGTGCAACTTTTTTTAATGCGATTGCAGATCGAGTAGATTTTTGCAACGCAGATGTGAGTTATGTTGATTTTTCAGGAACACAGTTGGCAACATCTAATTTTGAAAATGCTACATTAAAAGAGACATGTTTTGATCTGGCAGAGCTTGAAGGTTCATATTTTTGTAATACAATTTTAGAAGATGCAAAATTTACGTCGGCAGATTTATTGGCGGCAAATTTTGATGGAGCGGTTTTACGGAATACAAATTTTGAAAGTGCAGATTTAACAAGGGCAGCATTTAATGATGTAGTATTAGAGAAAGCAAATTGGAAAAATTGTATTATGGAAGATGCTGTCTTATGTGGGGTTAGATTAGCGCAATTTGATTTGGATAATCCAGAAATAATTGAAATGCTGGCAGAGGCAGATCTTACAGAGGCAGATTGGACAGATGTGACAGACGAGCAGCGCGATATGCTTACTAAAAGAGAATCCTGAGAATATATAAGATTAGTAATTTCTAGTTTTTTCGTTAAAACAAGGGCTGTGAAATGATTTTACAATTCGAAAGAGAGGATAAACAGATGAAAACCCAAAATGAATATTATTCATATATCAAAAATAGTATTTCAATCAAACAAATATGCGATAAATGCGGAATTCAGACAAATCAGGTAGGAAATGATTATACATGTTCATGTATTTACCATAATGATCCCCATCCGTCAATGCACATTTATACGCAATCAAATAGTTTTTATTGTTTTGAATGTAACAAAGGGGGAAATCTGTTTAATTTTATAGAAGATAAATTAAATTGTAATTTCAATGAGAGCATTCAGTGGTTAGAGAATGAATATCCGGATTTGTTGAAAGAAAAACCTGTTTGGAATCTACGGACAGAAAGCAATTATCAGAGATCAGGTTATCAGATTGCTTATGAAACATATCAAAAAATGACACCTGATGAAGAAGAAAAATTTCATGAATTTGTGATAAAAAGAGGATATACAGAAGATTTTTTGACACAAAGAGACATTTTCTATGCAAAAGGCAAAAAATTACATAGTGCTTATGTTGCTTCAGCGGATGATCACATTGAGGAACTGGAAAATTTAAAGGAATGTGGAATGTTAAAAGCATTGCCTTGGAAAAGAACATGGAAAGAGCAGCATTACGAAGATTTTTCTCAAAAAGATCGTGTGATCTTTACACTTAGAAATACGAATGGACGGATTTGCGGATTTGCGGCAAGAAGTGTCAGGGAGAACGATAAACCAAAATATTTATTTTCGCGTAATTTGAAAAAATCAGATTTATTATATCGGTTTGATCATGTAAAAAAGAATTTAAAAGATGACGCCCAAAATCAACAGATTTATATAACGGAAGGATTTTTTGATGCACTTCGATTGGAATCCAGAAATTTACTGGCAGTAGCGGTTCTTGGCAGCTCATTGGCAAACAATCAGATCAAGATATTAGAAGATGAAATCGGAGAAAAAAATGTTTCATTGCATCTGTTTTTAGATGCAGATGAAGCTGGACAGAAAGGGATGGTCAACAGTCTTTCTAAAATTTGGAAAAGCAAGGTGCTCAAAAGATGTTATGTAGATGTTGTGATCGTAGAGAGTAATGCCAAAGATCCAGATGAAGCTTGTAGAGAAAAAAAAGAAAACAATAGTATCTGTTCGGGATTTGAATTCCTGATGAGATATTATATGAAAGAACAGGGACAGCCACTCTCACAGATTAATGTAAAAGAACGTTTTGAAGCGATGAGCGTAGAAGAGAGGATTTCTTTTTTACACAAACTGGAAGGGATTCTTCCAAAACAGGAGTGGAAAGGATTATTTGATTTTTATGATGGAATTATAGGAGAGCAAGGCGGCTTATCAGAAGAAAATGTAAGAGATAAGTCATATTGGTTGATAAGACAATTTATTTTAGGAAAATCTGTAAATAATTTTGCAGAAAAAAATACAAAGTCTGGCTTATTTTCAAAGGTTGAAAAAAATTATTATTATCAAATGCAGACAGCTCTTCAGATTGCACGCACAAGTTATGAGCGTGAGGAGGTATGTCTTGAAGAGGGGTCATGGGATCGGATCACATTTGGTGCAGATGCATTTTTTGACTATTTATATCATGGATTAGAAAATGATGAAAAAATCTCAATACCATTATTTTCAATGATGATTCCTAAAAAGTATGGTGTTCAGAGAAAAAAACAATTATATTGTCATGAAGAATTACTGTTACAACAATATGTATTAAATGAATTACTTGCCAGCAGTCCAGAGATGAATTATGAAAAAAATATACCAGCGGTGCGTTATCGAAGAGGTGCAGGGACTTATTTGACAGGTTATGAATATCAGGATATTTCAGAAGAAACGCTTAGTTATGCATACCAGATAGATATGGATGTAATTAACGGAACAACAGAAATAAAAAATGGAATGTTTCGTCCGTTTTATGACTGCTGGAAGGAATATGTTGGTTATATACAAGATGGAATTGAAAAAATGGAAAGCGAAACCATCTATCGGGTAAAATTAGATATACAGGGATTTTACGACAATTTAAGTAAGTTTGTAGTGAGAAATGCATTATATAAGTCAGTACAAGAGGCCTTGCGCTATGATAAAGAACGTTTTGCGGTTTTTGGAAACGATGATGAAAATGATAACCGGGCTAAAAGAGTTGTATCCTGGATATTGGATGAATTGTTTAAAGTGGAATATTATGATGCCTGCACGGGAGAATTAAAAGAGAAGACAGATAGCAATCAGGGAATCCCACAAGGACCAAATTTGTCCGCCTATGCTGCAAATGTGGCACTTTTTTTAGTAGATCAGAAAGTGGCTAAATTGTTGCAGGAGGCAAATGCTGGCTGTCAGGGAGGAAAGATACGTGCCCGTTATGCCCGTTATGTCGATGATATGATCATCATAGCATCTTCACCAGAAATTCTGATGAAAATAAAAAGTGAGATTGCGTCACAGTTATATGACCTTGGCCTGAATTTGAGCCCAAAAACAGAGGCAGAAGACGGAATATCAAAGGAGGAAGCTGGAGACTGGATTATAAGTGAAAGAGGAGGATTTGGAGTCTCGGCTGGGTTTGATCTGGCGGATGATGCATATGATACCCTGCTGGAAGAATATGAAGATTATGAAGTGACAGATAGAAGGGCGGCATTGCGTCTGTTACAAAGCAACATGTATACGCTTTTGTATGAAGATGATATAGAGGAAGAGGAATTATGTCCACAGTTTTTTAATGTTTTCTTTCAAACAGAAGATATCCGTTACCGGGATATTGCCCGTTTTTCAGAGATGTTATTATTTTATGCTGCGAAATCGGGTAATCTGCTTAAGGAATATAGAAGCTATTGGGATAAAGGAGTGAGGCATAGTCTGGAAGGTTCCCTGTTTTTAGAGGATGGGTTGGACATGCTGGTATTACTTTCCGGATGTATAAAAATTTTGCAGAGACAAAAGAATTCAAAGAATCTGGAAAGTCGGGCAAAGTGGGGATTCGTTGAAGAAGCAATCAAAAAAAATACCAAAAAAATTTGCAAAAATATAGAGACTGCAATTTCTAATGATAATATTTTGGGAAAAAATAAATGGGCAATATCCCTTAAAATGATTGAACTTTGCGGTTTGGCAAAAGAATCAAAATACGATTTGAATAATGTTGGTATTAAGAATGAGTATACATGGCGTTGGATTTGGGATGCTTTTAAGAGTCAAGGTGATATAAACAAATTTCAGATCAACAGTAATGTAAATATAAATTTGTTACAAAATTTCTCATGGTGTATAGAAAAATTTATGAGAATGCAAAGCATAGAGGATTTTGAAGAGGTCAAAAGTCAGGTTCAAAACTATATCCAGGAGTATGGAACAAAGGCAGACAATATTTTGATTGATTGTATTCGAATATGGATTTTTGAAGAGTCAGATACTTCAGATATTAAGGATATAGATGATAGTAAATGTGCGATAGCATTACGAGTATTATTGAATACAGTGCCGGAGAATTTGAAGGCAGAGGTAGTAAACAAGATACCGTTATTAAAAAAATATTTGTTTAATACATCCGCAGATCAAAACGAATTTTTACCGGTTTATCCGGGAATTGCTTATCCGGGTATTATGGCTTTAGAAAAAAAATCGGATAATAATCAAAGTGAAATTTTAAAGGTACATAGAGTTGATTTTATAAGAGAAGATACCATTCTGAACGAAGCAGAATGGAAAGAAATTTCTATAGATGAGAATGCAAAGCACAGTGTTTATGAAAGAGGCTTACAAGGCGATAAATACAATGATTTAAAACATTATGTTCAAGGAAAAAATCAAAGTGCTGTTAAATGCATGAAGATCATTTGTGATGTATATGAACCATTGAAAGATATAATTGAAAAAACGAATCAGCGAATAAAGCAAAAGTATAGTGATAAAAATTTAATTCTTTCAGATAAAAATGTTTTCATAAAAAAAGAAGATGGAAAGGTATTACTGGATATACAAACAGCCTATTTGATTTCGGACTCCAGCATGACAAATGCTGTTGCAGTAAGTGGAGGAAATGATACAGGAAGATATACATTAAGAAAGGTATATGAAGACGGACAGGCATATTGGATTAGTGGATATTTACTGAAAGATGCATGCAATCTGGACGCAGTGCTTTTGCGTGACAGCATTGATGGAAATACAAAAAAAGATGCAGATATGCTGAATTTTTCCATGCGTAGATTGTATGGTAGCTCTTTCGAAAATTATAGGGCAGCAGTTGGAAAAAAGCGGTCATACAAAGTGTCAGTACAACGGACAATCGAATTGATGAAGGAATATACGGGTTCTAATATGCAGGAGTCTGATAAGGCACTTTATTTAGAAAACGCAAGAATCACCAATTCTTTTATCAAAAGAAAAATGGAATGCAGTGTTATGGAATATTTTGAGATGAATCTGGGATATGCTATTTGGGCCAAAAACTATCTGAGATTTGGATTCAAACATCTTATTTCACATATGAAAGATACTGATATTGTTTCACCAGAGTGTCCTGTTAAAAGACGTGTTCCAAGATGCTATTATATGCTTGCAGACAGTCTTATGGGTATTGTGCAGAAAAATCCAAAATTTTCAGGGTTGAGGGTTTTGGCTGCCGGATTATACGCGGATGGAGTTTTAATGCACCTTCGTATGCAGGTTTTGGAAGGCATTTTTTCTCTTGACAGAGAGCAAAAAAAGAAATTTTTGGAGTCAGCAGATGAACTCCCATTAGCAGAATTAGGTCTGGATGATAAAGATGTACTTATTACGGAAGGAGATATTGTATCTGTATACAAAGATTTTCTGGACGAGAGCAGATATAATACGAAACTAAAAAATATAACGCATCTTGGATGGCTTGTATTACTCGCTAAAGTGTATGAGGCAGATAAAAGTACAGGATTTATTGTGTTTGATTCTCAACATGAAATAGATCGGGAAAAAATAAAAAGTGATTTAAAAGAGATTATAAGGATCATTAAATCAGAGCAAAAAAAAGATCAGAGTGGACAAGAAGAGTTTCCGTTTGATGGTATGGCCAAATTCTTTTTTGTATGGCAAAAGAAAAATGTTGATCAAATTTTTAATAAATTGGTTGGATTGGACTTGGCGTATGGCACAGAGATAAAGGAAATGGAATCCGATGAATTTAGAATGAGTTTAGAAGCTAAAAGAGTCAAAATCAGAACAGAATGGGAAGATTATGACAGACCACCTTATTTTGTTACCTATGGAAAACTCAATAGAAATGTAAGCACTATAGAACATAGTATGAAAGATAGTAAATTTTCTATTTTTACTCAAACGGTAATTCGAAACAAAGTCGTTGGATTTTCTGCTGTTGAGCAGGAACTTGGAGAATTGTTACAACATTGGGAGACACCAAAAGAATCTAAGGAGGAGCACACAGCAGTAGATGAAACTTTAAAAACAAAAGAGATAGAACTGATTCAAGTAAAAAAGGAAGAGACTGATACAAAGGAAGTGGTACAAGCATCGGATGCAAATGAAGGAGAAGACTCCGAACATAAAAAAACAGATGAAGATCAATCAGATGAAAGTTATATTCGGGGATTTCAAAAAGCGGCATGGGAAAAAAGAGGAGGAAATAAGCCGTTTCAGAATGCAGATCGAATTGCGGTGTTTCAGTTTCGGATTGATTCAAGCTACAAACATCCAAGTGCTGAGAAATGTTCCAGAAAAGAGTATGAAGAAAAGAAATCGGAGAATATGGGATATTATCTTAGCTGTGCGGAGTTTCGGAGAAGAAATTTGCTAAAAACAGTTATGAAAACATGTCATCTCTTTGATGTAGATATTCTTCTTTTACCAGAGTATTCCGTACGTCCTGAAACGGTAATTTGGATGAGAAATCAAATTGAGGAAAAGGGGTATCATTTTTCTGTTTGGGCAGGAACATTCCGGATTCCGGCTGGATATAGAATGGAGGGAGATTTAGCTGAGTTAGATATGCCTTTCAACAAAAAAATATACTGGCATTCAGCACCGTTGCCAATTATTACCCAAAATGCGAAACATGTACCTGAAATAGTAATTGAAAAGTTTAAGAAGTATCCATCGGTGGCATTAGCGGAGGATATTAATCCTGTTCCTGCGTATGAAATAGTCGGTAATAAGTTAAATCCTGTCATGCAAATTTTTCAGGATCGTTTGAATGGAAAATTAAAAGAAAAAATAGATATATTTGGAGACGCAAGGGATGATGTAATAGAGTTGATCTGTGCAGAACTTTTTGCGGTATCTTCGATTAGTAATTTCCCAAGTTTTGTATCGGGATCCTTAAATGCATATATGCGATATAGTAGCAATGACGTGAAAGAAAACAAAGAGATATATGACCTGTATGTACAAAAATATTTAGAGGATATCAGAAGCTTTGGAGAGGCAACTGCAATTTATCAACGTAGGAATGATAAATTGCTAGAAAAAAGGAAGTCACGAAGACCAATTCTTCTTGTGCCGGCATGTACTACAAGAACTGTAGATTATTATGTATTTGGTCAGGGATTTTATTTGTCTGCTGGTCTGAAAACGGTATTTTGCAATTCGGTCGGAACTGGAGGACGCGGAGGAAGCTGCTTTATCGGACCGGATTCATGGGATGATTACAAGATAAATAAAAATGAATTTCTGATGCAAAATACAATTTATCACGGCCTTAAACCGGGGATTTATATGCAGACGGAGCCAGACAAATGTCGTGGGGCATTAGGATCCGAAGAGCAGGCTTTACTTATTTGTGATGTGCAGCCACATCTGGATAAAGGAAACCCAAATGCGGAATCCATGATGAGTGCATTTTCATTAGTGGCACATATTCCTGTTTTTGAAGAAAAGAGGTATGTTGGTCAAAGTGATGGTAAAGATGGAAAAAGCAATATAAAATGCTATGGAAAATGTGAGAAGCAGCGATATTGTCACGATATGGTGGAGGAAAATTTAAAACAGTATCTAGGTGATATTGAAAGTTATTGTAAAAAATATGAAGCTGAACTGGGATATCGTTTAAGTGCTCAAGATGAAAATGCAAAGAAGGATAAAATTATTGAAAAAATGAAGGCACTGGGGGAATATTATAAAAGTGACTGGTTTATCAAACGCGCGGAATATTATGCAAAATATCGATGGACGTATCCACAGGCTTGGCCGCCACCAACTTTAACCGATTGGCTATTTATTGAAACGGATTATGAAAAATTCAGAAAAAAAGAGATTGACGCTGATTTAGGAGAGTGCAGGATTCAAATTCCAGAGTATGAAGATTAGGGGTTGAGGGCTGAATCTTGGATGAATAAACCAGTTTTGTTTGAGAAATTCAGACAGAGCTGGTTTATTTTTATGTAATGGCAAACTTTGTTCCTGTTTCCCACAAATTGACATCTCCCCCTCTATGCGCTACAATGTAACTCAAAAGTCATGTTTAAAACGTATACATAAAATACTATTTAAACAAACCATGGAGAAGACATTGAGAGCAAAGATATATCATTTTTTAGTGAACAGAAAACCGGGGATCAGGCAGCGTTACCACAGATTTCATGATGGAACGACAGGGATGAAGAAGGTGGTTTCATGGTTTTATCTGCTGTGGCTGAATTTCTGTTATTATGTACTGTTTTGCAGATTCCTTGGAGAACAGACAGAGTTTCCGGTTTACGAGGAGAAGAAACCGCCGTGCGCAGAGAGTGAGTCCGTGCTGGCAAACCGTGACCGCAAGAGTGTATTGGAAACGGTTTCTTTTTTGATGCAGTATGATGTGATATCTTTTGATATTTTTGATACGCTGATTTTCAGACCGTTTTCGGAGCCGACAGATTTATTTTTCTTTCTTGGGGAAAGAACAGGGATTCTGGATTTTAAGAGACTCCGTATGCAGGCAGAAGCAGAGGCAAGAGTACAAAAGTATAAAGAAGAGAAGCATTATGAAATCAAGCTTTCTGACATCTGGAGCAGGTTAGAGAATGAAATCGGTGTCACAAAAGAGCAGGGAATGCAGATGGAGCAGGCATTGGAAATGGAGTTCTGTTATGCCAATCCATTTATGCAGCAAGTGTTTACACAGCTGCGGGAACATGGGAAGCGGATCGTGATTACTTCGGACATGTATTTATCAAAAGCATTTTTATCGGAGCTGCTGCAAAAAAACGGCTATGGCGGATATGAGGAACTCTATGTTTCCTGTGAATATGAAAAGAGTAAGGCAGAGGGTTCGTTATATGAAGTTGTAAAAGGGGCATACCCGGACACGGATTCTATGATCCATGTGGGCGACAATCCGGTGAGCGATGTGAAAAATGCGAAGAAACACGGATTTGAGGTGTTTTATTATCCGAATGTGAACCGCAATGCACTTTTGTACCGGGCATATGATATGTCGGCAGTTGTCGGTGGTGCGTATCGCGGAATTGTAAATAATAAGCTATACAATGGAACGGAGCAGCTGTCGATGGAGTATGAGTACGGCTATATTTATGGCGGATTGTTTGTGCTTGGGTACTGCAATTTTATTCATACATATGCCAGAGTGCATGGGATTGATAAATTGCTGTTTTTGTCCAGAGATGGGGATATTTTAAGACAGGCATATGCTGTGCTGTTCCCGGAGGAGAAAACAGAATATGTTTACTGGTCGAGAGCTGCGGCAACAAAACTGATGGCGCGTTATAACCGCTATGATTTTTTCAGACGGTATCTGTATCATAAAGCGGATGGAACCTATACCTTAGAGCAGATTTTAAAATCCATGCGGCTGGAATTTCTACTGGATCGTCTGTTACAGCGATTGCCCCATGAAATATATCTGACAAGTGGGAACGTCAGCCAGGTAAAACGTTTTCTGGAAGCAAACTGGCAGGAGGTGACAGCCGTTTATGACAGGGAATCCAAAGCTGCGGAATTATACTATAAAAAAGTACTGGGCGACAGCCGGAATGCTCTTGCGGTGGATATCGGCTGGGCAGGGAGTGGGGCGATAGCGCTGGACTATCTGGTACAGAAAGTGTGGAAGCTTCCGTGCAGCATTACCGGGGCAGTCGCAGGCACTAATTCCGTGCATAATTTTGAAGTCGATGCGAGCGAAATTTTTTTGCAGAATGGAAAACTCGCAGCATATCTGTATGCGCAGTCGTTCAATCGTGACTTATGGAAAAAACATGATCCTAACACGGATGACAATATCTTTTTTGAACTTCTGCTCACCTCGCCGACACCGCAGTTCCTTGGATTTGAACTGGATGAAGTGAGCGGGGAGGTTTTATATTTATTTGGAAAGATGGATGCAAATCCGGAGGGAATGAAGGAGATTCAGAGCGGCATTCTGGATTTTGTGCGTGATTACCAGAAACATTTTTCCGGGTATCCATATCTGT
>ERZ791746.706-NODE-706-length-27206-cov-99.685021_pt1 | contig 27206 bp, 18 predicted proteins | sample MGYA00510038_ERZ791746 | MGnify/ENA primary metagenome ERZ791746 (study PRJEB30046, sample SAMN00792018) | human gut metagenome | study: EMG produced TPA metagenomics assembly of the A metagenome-wide association study of gut microbiota in type 2...
ACATTTCTGTTGTGCAAGAAATATGTACAATAAAATGAATTTTGTCGCTTTGCAAACAAAATCCCACTAAACCCTATAGGTTGCGGATTTGAGGTTAATAAGTAAGTGATCTAAATTATTTATATATATCAGTACTAATATGGTTAATTTTCTGTTTTATTGAAAAAAGAATTATGAAACCAATAAAAGTACTTGAATTATCAGAGGTTGATCGCCTCAAATTAGAGAAAGGCTATCATAATGGCCCTACTCATAGTTTTCGTATCAGATGCAAATCCATATTGCTGAAGTCAGAAGGTAAATCAGCTCCCCAAATAGCAGAAATGCTTGAGGTAACAGTACCTACTGTCTACGCATGGGTCAAACGTTATGAAGAAAATGGCATCAAAGGCTTGGAGACACGTCCTGGTCAGGGACGAAAGCCTATTATGGATTGTTCTGATGAAGAAGCAGTCCGCATGGCAATTGAGGAAGACCGTCAGAGTGTGTCCAAAGCACGTGAAGCATGGCAGAATGCGACTGGTAAAGAAAACAGTGACATTACTTTCAAACGTTTTTTAGAAACATTGGTGCAAGATATAAGCGTATAAGAAAACGCCCAAGGGGCAAACCCTCACCGCAGCTCTACGCATACAAGAAAGAGAAGTTGCAAGAACTTGATTCCAAAGGAGAACTTGTGCTATATTATGCCGACGAAAGCCATGTCTGTACAAATGGTTATGTTCCATATGGCTGACAATTCAAGAATGAGGATATTTACATTCCATCCGAGAAAGTAGCCTGGCTTAATATATTTGACATGATTACCCAAAGGAACCAGTATAAAGGCTTTACCACAAAAGAGTCCATCAACGCAGACAAGATTGTAGACTATCTTGACAGATTCTCTTTCAATGTAACGAAGAAGACTGTAATTGTCTTGGACAATGCTTCTGTTCATAGAAATCGGAAAGTTAAAGAACTGAGAAAAATTTGGGAGAAAAGAGGATTGTTCCTCTTCTATCTTCCACCTTATTCTCCAGAACTTAATCCTGCCGAGATTCTTTGGCGTATACTTAAGGGCAAATGGATAAGACCGATAGATTACGAGACTACGGACTCGCTTTTCTATTGTACGAACAGGGCCTTGGCGTCTGTGGATACGAACTTATTCGTGAATTATTCATATTTATAAAATTAATTTTGAACAGTTACTTATTTGCTTCTCCAATATTTTTTATAAAGCATATCAGGGTTGTTTTTTATAGGCTGTATTACCCTGACATTAAATTGCTTTATAAATTCTTGTTGGTTCATATTAGTCATTATGTCCATCGATCGCATATGATCTAATACCCATTGATGGTATTCATTAGGATGCCTTCCTGAATGTGGCAGTTTTGCTTTATTCCAATCGCCATCCAAGTTAAGTTCATACTTATCCGCTATTTTCTCAAATTCAGGTGTGAATGTTTTATTTTTATTTGTTGCGAAATGATGTTCTTGGATTGGCTTTTGTGAATTTTGAATATCAGCGGAAGAAGCAGAAGTTGAGCTTTTTGCAGAAGGATTTTCCAAAAAATCTACATCAGCAGAAGAATTTACGGCATTAGACGGAGTATTTCTAAAAGAAAAAACATTTCCATTAAGTACATTATCTCCAGTCCAAAAGTTCTTGTTGTTAAATGCTGCAATCGTTCCATTAATGACTCCCCCTGTGAATGCACCAATTGCAATACTGATAATATAAGTCTTAAATGACATATATGGATCTTTAAAATACATGGAATTACCTGCACTTTGGAATGGCATTGTAGCAGCGACTCCCACCGCTCCACTCGCTGATCCTGCTAAAAAGCCTCCAATCCCACCAGCAGCACCACCTGCAACCGTAAAAGCCCATGCACCAGCAGCACCACCTAATCCTCCAGCAACAGCTCCTATTCCAAAAGCTGCAAATCCATCCTTCCAACTATGCAACTGACCAGAAATGGCTTTATTAACTAAATTGGCAACTCCTCCGATTGCTGCCCCTATAATAATCCACCAAAATTCACCATTTTCATCCACGTAACAAAGTGGATTATTCATTGCATAAGTATATCGGTTAAAGTTCTGCGACATATAAGGCATCTGCACATACGGATCCGGAGAAAGAAAACGGCCTAATATCGGATCATACAATCGAGCATTCATATTGACAAGCCCGAATTGTGTAAGGTGTTCATGCCCTGTATAACCTCTTCCTAAAAATAAAGTCGGCTGTTGTTCAGGAGCATATACTGCTTGTGTAACCGGATTCCGCAAACGTCCCCAAGCATCATAACTCAACTCTTGAACTAATGCACCATTAGCATCCACAATGTGAGTAATACTACCTAAATAATCACGAAGAATATAATATATACCTTTGGAAGAACCATCTTTTATATATACCGCTCCCGCACCATAAAAATCACTAAACAGATAGAGTTTTTCTTTTGAAGTAGAAGTCTGGTCCAGTTCATAACAATTTCCCAAATAATAACGGGTCAAAATGTTATTTCCATTCTGTGAAATATTCATTTTTACCCTGTCATATTCACCATTATAGGTAAATGTCGCCACTTGGCCATTCTCTGCAATAGACAGAGGACGTCCAAATGAAGCATAAGTGATTTCCTGAGTATGTGCAGGTATTCCATTCCCCGATACACTAACCCCAGAAATCGCATAAGGCTTTTGAGCAAGCGCGTATTCAAATGTTCCTACATCACTTTTGCTAGTAATGTTACCTTTCACGTCATACGCCGTGGTTTTACCAGCATAAGAAGTCAATCTATTTAAATTATCATAACTGAAATTTTCTGTGATATTTCTTGTATTATCTTTCCTTGATGTCAGGTTGGATGTGGTTGCATCAAAAACATACGAAAAATTCTGATAAGCTTTGGACGTACTACTTGCGCTTCTGCCAAACGGTAACCCATAAGCGGTATAATCGTATTTGCGTGTGATACCCCCCGTGACAATTTCTGTAGGTTGGTTAAAGCTGTTTTCTTTGGACAATTTGAAAACGGTTGTTTCATCCAGTTTGGCTTCATTCAAATGCCCGTTTGAATAGAGATAATTTTCAGTAGCCAACACACCGGATTGTGACGTGTATTTGATGGAGCTAACATTTCCATTTGAATAGGTATAATCCTTTTGCAACCATTTACCATCCACCCCATTTTCTTTCCATGTAATCAATTTGCCATAATTATCATAAGCAAATGATTTCGACGTTCCGTTGTTGGTGGATATATTTGTCAGCTCATCCTTTGAATTGTAGGTAAAAGATGTTACAAATTCAGGAGTAGTCGTTTTTATCAGCCTATTGTATGAATCATATTCATTTTGAGTAACCTTTCCATTCGCATTTGTCTCTTTCGCCACATTTCCAGCTGCATCATATTCATACGTTGTTGTCCCTTGACTGGGATCAATCAAGCTTGTCTGTCTTCTATATTTGTCATAACCAAAAGAAGTAACAATGTTGCCTGGTGCCGTTACAGAAGACGGTTGTCCGTCAGCTGCCAGATTATAAACAATCGTTCCTGCCGGATCGGTGACAGAAAGTAAATTGCCTTGTGCATCATAAGACTTAGTTGTTGAAACCTTGTCAGACACCACTGTTACATTATTCTTATTATAACTATATGTTGTCTTCCTGCCGGAACTCTCCGTATAAGAAAGAATACGGTCGTAACTATCATACGCATACGTATTCCATAACGAAGCTGTACTTCCTGTAAAAGGTAGAGACTCCTTTTGCAGATTACCATAAGAATCATATAACTTATCAATGTTTTTTGTAGTTCCGTCAAACCGTTTCTCCCCCTTACGGACTTCCCGATTCAGCGCATCATAGACTTCTGTCACTGTCGGTTTTCCCGTATTTGTAGTGGTAATCGAATAAAGTCCGTTAGTTGCAGTTGAAGACCAGGCGTACTGAATCGTTTTGCTAGTATTATCCGGATATTTGACTGCTGTTTCGCGTCCAAAAGCATCATAAGTAAAAGTCGTAGTTCCGCCTTTATGATCTTTTATACTTGCAATTCTGCCAAAAGAGTTATAAGTATATTCATTTGTTAATCCTAATGATCCAATCACTTTAGATAATCGCCCATAAGAATCATACTCATAAGATGTCTTTTGTGTATTCGATGAGGTATAGAGTTTTATAGTTTCCGTAATAGGATTACCATAACTGTCATACGTATACGTATACTGTTTGATTTGGTTTCCATCTTTTGAATATATTTTTACTGTTGGCAGACGTGAAGAAAACGCAGGGATATGCATCTGCTCTGTATAAGAAGAGCCTCCGCGATTTACCGTAACAAGCTGCTTGATTAGGAACCCTAAATTATACCCGTCTTCTACTGTCGTTTTTGACGAATAGGTATTCGTCTTTTTCACACTTATATTTCCTGTGTAGGAAATGGATTCTTCTGTAGGATAACCGTAAGAGTCATACACATAAGAAGTCGTAGCGGATATATCTTTAAGCAAATCCTTCTCTATTTTATTGGTCAAACGAATCTTGGCGATTTTATTAGCCTGTGTACTTACTGCGTAAGTGTATGAGTTCTCAAAAGCAGGTGCGATTTCACTTTTTAGCAAACTATAACGATAAGGTTCGTAAGTCCGGACAAGACTTTGTCCTCTCTTGTTGTAGATTGTAATTTTTTCAAATCCCCGAAAGCCCAATCCTTGCCGATGAATAACCGCATTATTATAAGTGAAAGAATTGTTGTCAATCTGAGAGCCGTTCATGTAAATTTCTGATGATGCGATTACCGGCAAAGGCTCTTGAATATTTACATAAGGATAGGTTGCTCCATATCCCTTCGTGTATAGACCAGAAGACACTCCTTCTTCATTAATCAGCCGATAATCATTTTTTTCAATGACTCCCAAACTGTTTGCCATACCTGTAGCCATAGCTTCTTCGCTGTCATTCCGTGAGAATGAGAATTTTGTAGCGATACCATCTTTCAAACTTATCAACTGTGTGAAACAATTGCGTGTATTGATATTGGTAGGTATAAGAATAGATTTTGATGACGGATAGCTGGAATATAAAGGTGAAGAGCCAACATTATTATTCTTAGCTAAATAAGTAAAGAAACCGCTTGTGTCATACTTGATTAGATCTGTCGCTCCGTCACCGTTGATATCCTGTATAATAAAACCGGTATTATCTGCCGTACTTTTAGTTGTTCCATTAAAAGTAGTACTTTCAAACTGACCATTTCCCTTGGAGTTATATACTGTCCAAGTAGTTGACGAACCAGTAGGAGAAACCAGGAAATCCATTAATCCATCCCCATTGTATTCTCCAAGCAATACATCACGATTAGCCAGTCCGGATTTCTTCAGCCCTGTATAGGTGGCTACTTTTCGCGCTGTAAGGGTACTGCCTGAAACATCAAAAGTATAGATATTGACCCCACTTTCATTAATATGGCATATATCAGTCTTTCCATCACCATCGTAGTCCATAACAAATAATTTGTCGGTGTTGTTGTTGGCAGCCTTAGGGTCACTTTGTTGTGTTCCTACAAACTCGACATTATATGGTAGCACATGGTTCTGATAGATAATCCTGTTACCAACCAAATCAAAAATGTAGCATTTAGAAGGTTTGCTTGTATCTCCAAATGGCTGGTGCACGGAAACGGCCAAGACTTCCATTTTGCCATCACCGTTGAAATCACCGGTATAATAGAATTTGGGTTGAATGCTTTTTCTATCGACTGCATCCGTATATACCGTAGGAAAATTGTAAGTTCTAGTATAAAGCTTAGAAAGACCGGAATACAAATTAGACCGATAGACATGAAAAACAACCTGGTCGTTGTCGCTTACCACCGAGTTGTTGATTTTTATAACATATTCTTCTTGTTTCCCCTCCAAATCTGCACATATAATGTCCACAAATCCTTTCTCTGTGAATAAATTAGGCATGGGTGACGCCCAACTGTCTTTCAGACCGGCATACAGGAAAATCTTTTCTTCACCTGTGTACTTGTTGTCAAACCGATTCTGAGAATGACGGAACATAGTGGAATTACGATAATGCTTCCAATAAGGATTCAAATTAGGGAGTGCAATCAATCCGTCCGCGCCACTGTCATAATCGAATTTTCCTTTTGCCACTTTTATCATGCTTGGATTATCCGCTACATACCATTCATATAGCTGGGTCGTATTTTTGGTGTAATTGGAGGCAACGTTACCTCTGCCATAATAAAACAACAACGGATTATAGGATTTTCCGGAAGCTGCATAATCAATCTGTTTCAGAAGGGATTTGTCATTCTGTGTGATGTATTTCAATGTATAAGTACCTAAGACTGTAGAATCCAATTTGCAAGTAATGCTTTGCAAAAGTTGTGGTTCGTTTACTTTGAGACCATCTGCAAAATAAAGAATCGGATCCGGACGTGAAGTCTGGTATTTAAATTCAACAGAAGCCCCATTGTATGAGATATTGGTAATGCTATAGTGGTTGTTTGAAAAAGAATACGAATAACTTATTTTGTTTCCTTTCAAATCAGTAAGTGATATAAGCGGATAGTGCAGGTAATTCTGAGAGCCGTTTGTATATCCGAAAATACCTTTGTTACCATCCGGATAGAAGACTTCGAAATATTTCATTATATTTCCAGTAATATAGCCTTTCACCTTGATATTTCCTTGTTCGGATTCATATAAGATATAGCTACTTGCTGTTGATGTTTTTATCAAACGGATGCCATTAAGCACAAAAGCGTCACTATTGTCCATGACAATACCTTGCGGCTTTCCTTCGTAATATTTCGTTTTTCCACTGCGGGCAATCATAGGCAACCCTGAGACAGACCAGCCAATACCCATGACGGAATTTCCCTGCTGACTGTTGTAAGCCAGGGATAATTGGGGGTTGAAGCCTTTCATTCCCGGATACACATCAATCGGAACCTCATAAGTTCTTGCTCCGGTAGATGATGTTCCTGAATTGATAACGATTTGCCCGACTTCTTTAGACTGGCTCAAACTGATAGAGTTGGGAACATGCGAATTTGTCATACACGATGGAGGCATCTGTGCTGGTTTGTTACTACCCTTACCAAAGAAAGCACTGTCAGCTTTTTGTGCTATCACAGGTGGGTACAATCTTGCCTGAATAGAATCCTCATAATGCTTGTATTGTTCTTCAGTCCAATTTTTAAACCTGTCATCACCCTGTGTGTTCGCAAGTGTTTTTATCTGAGCAAGATGAAGGACTGTCTGTTCAGGTGCAGAAAACTCTTTAGACCAACCTATGCCTGTATTCAGTATAGATAAGATGCTTGCAATATATATTATTCGTTTCATGAGTGTTTGCTTAAAATTACTTTTTGATTATTTTCCAAGTCGTTTCCTTATTGTTTAAGGAAATATATAAGATGTAAATTCCGTTTGCCCGGGAACTTATGTCCAATTCCGTCCAAGGAGAAGAAGCATGTGTTGAGAGTATTTGTTGTCCGGATGTATTAAAAATGCAGAGAACACATCTGTCAGAATTTTCATAACCTGCAATTTCGATTTTTAATCTGCCCTTTGTCGGATTGGGGTATATCCGAATGTCTTTATCCGAGAGCTTCTCCGAAAAGCATTCTGTTGTAGATGTCTCTTTATAAAAGGATTTTGCCTTCATTACAATTTCTCTCTTAATGCGATTGCCTGCGTTGTCGTAACTATATTTGACACTTTGAGCTGATGCCGCATAAGGCATAACCCAGATGAGCAACATGGTTATTTTTTTCTTCATAGAGCTACATTTTAATTATTATTCTATTATAACAATAGTTCTTTAAAATTTGAGTATATGGCTACGCAGCCTTAGGCTGCCAGCCAATGAGTTCTTTGACTATCTTACTAATTAAAGTTCGGTTCGGTCGGCATCGGGACATGTCGAAAATTAAATTCGTATAGTTCGCATTGAACATCAACGACTTAACTTTTGCCATGGAATTGTCCATACCATTGTCTTTCATGAAGACCTTGGCGGCATTCAGTGAGGCGAACGATGCGTTGAACGCAAAGTCCAACTGTCTCTTGTGTCTTGCCTGACAATCCATAAGTCCCGTAAACTGCTTGCTGTCGCGATAGCAGAACTCTATCTGGAAACGAGTGCGGTATGTCTTCAATACTTCCTCACCCGTCATTGAGAGTTTTGTCGAGAAGAACAACTTGCACTTTCCACCGGGCATTCGCCAGATGACAAGTCGCACCCTCTTCTTCAGAGCCTTGGCATAAGCCTCGAGGGTGTACGCCTTTCCGTCCAGACCATCAATGTGCAGTTCTTCCATGCATGAGAGGTTGAGGTTTGCCAAGTCAATCTTGTCTCCCTTGACTCTTGGTCGTCCACGCCTCTTTTCCTTCTTGGGAATGTAATGCAGACATGCGTTGTCACGGAAGCGGCTGACCAGATAGAAGCCAAGCTCCGACATGCCCTTCTCGAACGTGGATGTGGAGAAGAATGCGTCAGCCACTACTATATCAGTGATACTCAGCAGTTTTTTTGAATACCGCTTCATAACACAGATGTAATATTCGACGAGTATCTTATTCCTCATCTTCAGCGCGGAGTTCCCTATTGTCTGATGGGCACGCAGCATCATGCACTTGTTGCTGGCAGCATCCAGCAAGCCGACGCCCATGATTTCAAGTCCGTGCTTCACCGCCCCTGCACATCCCGACCAGAACCGTCCGATATGAGGAGTCTTCTTGCCGGCCTTGCTGATATAGCATGGGTCTATGGCAATGGCACGTAAGCCATCCATGTCCAACACACGCCTTGCAAGAGACAGCTTCAATAGAAGCCAATCGATGCAGTCTTTCTTCTTGCGGTTAAAATTCTGACGATAGGTTTGCTCGCCGTGCTTGCCGTAGCGAGCCATCTGTGTGAAGTTTATCTTTCTGGGTAGAATCATATATAAAGTCAGTATTTCGATGAGCAGAGTCTGGAAAGTTTTTGCTAACTTTGCACCAGATTCTGTCATTGATGTACGGATTGCCTCCTTGAGGATCTCCTCATATTGGCTAAGTGGCTCTGAAATCATCATACTTTTAATGTCTTGAATCAACTATAAAGGTGCTGGAAATCAGGCACTTAGCTAAATTTATTTAGTTGTATTTTGTTAATCAACTCGCTCATTTTCAAACAATTATGTTATTATTAACAGAGTATTGATCACGAGAATTGCGATTTATAAAACCTGCAATCGTATTGGCTAGGGTTGCCAATACAAGTTGACAAAGAAAAGTATCTATTTTCATAGGCAATTAGTTTTTACCATTGCCTCTCTTCTGTTTTGTATTCATATTAGTAATGTATGTACATCTTTATTACGAATTTCAGTTTGAATTTCATCCTATTTTATAGTTTCCCTTGTGAATTCTAAATGATATTTTCTAAGAATGCACTCGGCACATAAGCACTTGCAACAGTCATAAAACCATCAATGACAATACCTATTCGTTGCTGTCCTTGAAAACGTGCAACCTTTCCAATGACTCCCTTAAAGACACCCTCGATGACACGCACAGTTTGTCCAGCCTTAAATTTCTCTACGTCTGAAGGTACGAGGATGATGTCCTCTGCTTCGGATGCGCAGATGATTTTAAGACTTTCGATTTGGTATTCGGGGACAACAAGTGGTCGTTTGGTGATTCGTGCGCCTTCGTGGACGTGACGATAGTAAAAACGAAGGAATGGGAGATTTACGTTGTCGTAAACAAAGGTTTTGAGTTGTTCTTCTGTGCCGTAGGCGAAGAAGATATTGGGTAAACGTGACTCAATAACAATTTTGCGCTTACCTTTTATAAGTTTCACAACCTCGGTGGTAGGATAGAAAGCCGTGATGCCTTTGGCTGTCATATAGTCGTATGCCTTTTTCTCTCTACCATAGGTAGTGCGTAAAGCATACCAATGAGGAATTTCTTCCTCTTTTTGCACTTTAGACTTACTTAATATATGGACACTTCTGGTGGACACCCCTGTTTGTGAACTCTCTATGTTGGCATTACTTTGAGCTTCGGGGAGGGCGCAGGAGGTAAGTCCAACGCAGGGAGGAAATTCACCACCTCCAACGGTGTGCACATCTTCAGGTGTACATTCATCGATTTTCATATCGGTGCTAACTTTATTCTAGACAGAAATCCGTTAAATTGCAACAAAAAAAGAGCGTGGAATCGTCCTGTTGTCTATTCCACGAACTGAGGCTCTTCCAACTGCCTAACAAAGTTGAACAGACAACGTCAGAGCCCACGCCGATATGAAAATCATTATCGTAAAGAGACCAATATAATACATTAGACTGCACCAAAATAGTACAATCTATGCTTACAGGTCTCCTCGGGATTGATATAATCACACCTGGGACATCTACCGTTGGCTACGTTCAAGACTTTGATACTGATAGTTTTGGAAGATTTCAGTTCGCCTTAAACACAGCGTCGATAAACGCCTTCTATGTCAGGATTGACTTCCCACCCAAAGCCCGCTTTCGTATAGATATGTCATGGTTGACTTCACTACACTCAGCACGGCGTAGGCTGCCGACTCGGTTATCATGAAAGAACTCGTCTTACAGGGACAACTGCGGTCTGGCTATACAATCCGACTGCAAAAATACGAAAATTTATTGAGAAAAGACAAGAAATAGCAGGAAACATCAACTCCGCAAAGTAAATTTAAGATTATTTAAGTCTGATTGTTTTAATATCTCGGTTTTTTGTATAAACAAATGCTGTTTTTTATTACGATATGATATCAAAACGTGAACGGAGAGCTATCTATGTTTAGATAATTTATACAAGATTAAGAAAAGGTAGCAGCAAACAAACTCATAATAAGTTTGCTTGCCACTTTAGTAAATAGAACAATTAAAGACCAATTCGGACCTTCCTTTCGTGTTGCACTATTGTATCAGGGTGGAATTCTCCCGATTTGATCGTATTGTTTTCTGTTTGAGATTTATCACTTATATCCTTTTCAGGAACAGGTGGTACCAATTCCAACTGTATTTTTCTGTCCAACGCCGCCAGTTCCACTTTCAGACCTTTCAGTTCTTTCTCTTTCTTCCAAGTCTTGCCAGCTATCTCTTCCAGTTGCGGTATTTCCTTTTCCAAAGCCTTGCATCTTGAATCATACTGCTCAATGTAGCTTGGTATCTTCTGTAAGGCATTCAGAAAGTTGTTTGCCGCTGCTATCGGGTCCGACTTGGCAATGTGACCGTAGTTGTACTGGTACTTGTAATTGCCCTCGACAAAAAAGCGGTTGTCAACAAATGGAAGCCCATTCTCGAAACTTGTCTCGCTGACAATCTTGACAGGGAATCCGTAGATTTCTCCAATCCGCTTGTATTGTCCGCCAGTTGTCTCTTTCTCCGCCAACATTTGCAGATGCTTTCCTATAACCTCTAAGTTCGTGGACTCCACACCATCAAGAGTGATGAGGTTGAGGATGTTGCCGTCCTTGTCTTTCTTGGCTTTGCCCATAAACTTGCCGTAGTCCTCGGTCATTCCCTTGAGAGAGGCTTTGTTGTTACCCAACTCTGCCGTCTTTGACTGTAACTTTGTTTCCGAGTCACGCTTGCCCTTATTAAACGATTTGCGCTCACCCTCCAGAGAAGCAATCTTCTTCTCCAGCTTCGCCTTGTGAAGCAAGTCGGTATTTCCGGAGAGAATAGCCATATACTCTGAAAAATTCATGCCCGATTTCTCGTCCATCGCTCCCTCGTCAATGGTTCTCGCCCCCAAGGCTCCGCTTTTCAACTGCGAAATGAATGTCTGCTTGCAGTGCAGGAGGTTGAACTTGTACGAGTCAAGCGACTTTTCCACCGCATAGATGATGACATCCACCTTGTTGTCGGCATACAGTTTGGCAATCTCGTTGCCGGCACGCACACCTCGACCGTCACGCTGTGCCAAGTCGGACGGTCGCCATGGTGTATCCAAATGATGAATCGCCACACACCGTTTTTGTGCGTTTACACCTGTACCTAACATAGATGTGGAGCCGAATAATACACGCACTGACCCCTCGTTCATAGCTGCTATCACCGTCTTTCTTGCCCTCTCGTTCTTGCACTCCTGAATGAAGCGGATTTCAGACGACGGTATGCCGTAATCCTCTATCAGCTTGCGCTTGATTTCAGAATACACGTTGAATTCCCCAGGTCTGTATATGCCAAGATCTGAGAATACGAACTGCGTGCCCTTGTGATTGTCATAGCGTTTGTAATAGTCAGCTATCATCTTCGCACAATGGCTCGCCTTGTTGTCGGGATGGTCCTCACAAGTTGGGTCTATCATGCGCATGTCGAGCGCCATCTTTCGGGCATAGTCCGTGGCAATGAGCATCTTTGCCTTTTCCTCTGTTTCCGACAATGGCAGTCTGCCGAGGATGGTGGCATCGCCCGTCTTGGCAAACTCCATCAGTTTTTGGATGAAGTCCTCCTGCTCAGGTGTCGGCGGTATATTATGAAGGATCTCGTTCTTCTCCGGTCTGTCCACGCCAACCGCCTCCGCCGTGCGATAGTCGGTTATCTCGTTGTAGAAAGCAGCAAGCTCCGGTACCTTGATGAAGTATCGGAAACGCTCCTTCTGTACGATGTTGTTGGTGACGTTAAACTCGAAGTCGGTGGTTTTCTTGGCGAAGATTGCCGCCCACGCATCAAAACAGCGGATGTCCTGACGCTCCAGTTCCTTGGGGCGCAGGTACTTGAAAAGCAGATACAACTCTGTTAGTGAGTTGCTGATAGTTGTTCCCGACAGGAATGTCGCTCCCAAGTCTCTGCCAGTCCGCTCCTGTATGGTACGGATGGCAAAGAGCATGTTGAGTGCCTTCTGGCTTCCCTCGCTGTTGCCGAGTCCTGCCACACGGTCGTGACGGGTGTTGAACATGAGGTTCTTGAACTGGTGGCTCTCGTCCACAAACAAGTGGTCGATGCCCATCATGCGGAAGTCCACCACATCATCGGTACGTTGCTCTATGCTATAGGCTATCTTCTGCAACTTTGCCTCCAAGTTGAACTTTCGCTTTTCCAAGCCTTTGAGCATTCCCCGTGACACGTCTTTGCCCTGCGTGCGTATCACTTCCAGGTTTTCCTCCACGGTATCAAGCTCCGCCTGCAATATCTGCCGCTGGAGTTCTGGCGATTGCGGTATCTTCCCGAACTGATCGTGCGACATGATTACACAGTCATAGTCGTTGTTCTTGATGTTGTTGAAGAAGCTGACACGGTTCTTGGTGGAAAAATCCTTCTCCGAGGCATAGAGTATCCTCGCATGGGGATAAGCTGTCTGATAGGTGGCAGCTATCTCCGCGACATTGGCTTTTAGTCCGATAATCATCGGCTTGTGAGCCATACCGAGACGTTTCATCTCATGCGCAGCCATGCACATGATGAGGGTTTTGCCAGTACCGACCTCGTGATCACATATCCCGCCGCCGTTCTGCAAAAGCATCCATACACAGTCCTTCTGACTTGGGTACACACTCTTGATGCCATACTTTCCGCCAAGGGCTTTCAAGTCCAAGCCGGGGAAGGTCTGGTGAGAACCGTCATATTTCGGACGCACGAAGCAGTTGAACTTCCGGTTGTACATCGTGGTCAAGCGTTCCTTAAAGGAGTCAGACTGCTCTTCCAGCCATTCAGTGAACCCGTTGCGGATTTCGTCAATCTTGGCATTGGCAAGCTGTATGCCCTCGCTGTCACGCACCTTGATGTCGTTGCCGTGTTCATCCTCACCGATGCTCTTCATCATGTCGGGACAGGTGTTGTGCAGGGCATGTTTCAGAAGACTCATGCCGTCATAGTGGCGGTAATATCCCTTCACCATATACTCATCCGTGATGGCCATGGTCTTCATACTGCATTTTGCCGAATATTCGTCCATGCTGTCGGAATAGACGATGCTGACCTGTGTATTGAAGAGGTGGCTCATGTAAGCGGAATACACACCTGTAGGTATCCAACGTTCACCGAAGTTGAAGTCCAAATCCTCAAAGGCTATCGGTTCGGGAATGCTTGCCTTCAAGGCTTCCAACGACTCCCTCACGATTGCATGGTCGGGATTTTCCTTCAGCCATTCTTCTATACGCTCCGCTTTCTCTATTACATTGCCAGCAATGAAGCGGTCGGCTATCTCGTAGCCGTCTATGAGCGGATTGTAATAGATGCGCCCTTTAAGCGCTTCCGTCAGTTCCTGTTCCGGCATATCCGATAATTCTGTCATATACGGCAAGTCGATACGGCCGAACTTGTTGAGCGAGGCAGTGAGCGCTTCCTCTGGTGAATCCACATGACTGACCTCGTCAAGCGAAAAAGAGACCGGGTGGTCGAAGATGTCTGATTTTGTGAACTGTCCGTTTTCTACCCGTTCCAACGACAGCATGTCGCGCCCTGAGGCATCCATGAGAATGAACTTCACGTTCTGCTTGGCATTGAGGTTGCCGAAGCGGATGAAGAAAGCATCATAATAGACATTCAGACTCTCACGCATCTGCTTGTTTTCCGTCTGTTCTTCCGCTTCATAGGTGTAAAGTTTCTGATAAGCATCACGGAGGGCGATATACAAGACTGCCTTTTCTTTCTGCTCCATATTCAGATCCAACGGCATGAAGGTAGCACCATACTTGGTGAGGCCTTTCAATACACCGATGTTTCTGGCAGAGTCGAACACCATAGAACCCTCACGATGAAAACTTTCCTGTTTCTCATCAAACGGACGGGGCTTCATAGCATCCTCTTTCTTCTTTGCCAGCTCTTCCCGCTTTCTTTCTTGCTCTTTTTGTTGTTCCCGCTCATGATTTGTTTCTTCCAATGTGCTCTGAGTCTTGGAATCTTCTTTTGGCTCATTCCCTTTCGAATGTCCATGCCCGATTTGAGCTTTGAGAACTTCTATCGGTTCCATCGGCGGCTTGAACTTCGGATCAAGCGTATCTTCAACGCCCAGAGCCTTGAGTTGTTCCTGACGGTGCTGTTCCGCCTTTTGGCGCAGCAGCACCCTGTCTTCGGGAGCCATGGTCATCATCATCTCGTAAAAGCCGTTGATTGGCGGATTCTCTTCCCAAGAGATGCTTGCGTATGGCTCATCCCCAGGCAGGATTGGTTTTGTCTCCTGTGCTGTTTCCTGCTCTTTTGCATCTGTCAACGAAGGCTTTTCTTCTTTTTCCACAGGCTTTGTCACAACTTCAAAAGTCGGATTGACGCTTTTTACCAACGGACTTGCTTTCTTCCTTGACACTTTCTTGGCGACAGCACCCACTGTTACCTCTGCTTTCTTCTTCGTTGAATGTACAGCCTGACGGTTTTCTTCTTCCATTCCCCAAAGGTCAAACAGAGTCATTTGGACTGGTGGCTGCTGATGATTGGACTTTTGGGATAGCTCTGCATCATCAGTAGGCTTTTCCTGCTTTTGCAAGGATACTACCGTATCGTTCTGCTTTTCCTCAATGGAAGGCTTCATCTTCTCTGTTTTTTCTATCTTTTCTGTTTCTTCAACCTCCTTAACTTCCTCAGACATTGTTTCCTCTATCCCCAAGTATCGGTTCAAATTGAGGTTCTTCTTAAAGTCTTCATGGAGCATCTTTCGCAAATCCTCTGCAATGCCTTCCACGCCATCCTCATGCGTGTATATCATTGCAGGTTTGCCGAACGGGTCAGTATCCAACTTTGCCGTTGTATGGATAATGCGTTCCGGATGTTCCAGAAAGTAGTTGTTTGTCGGAATGCGGTTCTCGTCATTATAGACGGTATCAAGCAGGTTGTCGTCTCCTCGCAGCGACTCCTTTTGGCTGTTTTTCTGCAGAATGATGAGGTCACTGCCCACTTCCGTATTGGCATTTTCCGTGAATAGGTTGTTGGGAAGGCGAATCGCTGACACGAGATCAGCATGATAGAGCATCATAAAACGCGCGGCACTGTTGTTTTTGGCATTCAATACGCCTTGTGAGGTGATGAAGGCAACTAACCCGCCGTCCCTTACCGTATCAAGAGCCTTGACAAAGAAGTAGTTGTGTATGCGTCTGGTGACAAGTGCCCTCATGCCTTTCATGGCTGTATAGGACGGATCAAACACGGCAACATCGCCAAATGGAATATTTGAGATGGCGAGGTCGAAGTAGTCATTGAAAGGCTTTTCTATCTTCTCGAATCCCTCTATGCGCACTTTCTGCTCCGGGTGCAGATGGCGAAGTATCTTTCCCGTAAGCAGGTCTTTTTCAAATGCCATAATGTCTGCCTTGGGATTGTTATCCAAGACGGAATCGACAAAGGCACCGATGCCTGCCGATGGTTCAAGCACCTTTTCGGGGATAATCTGATGCTCTTTCAACACATCCGCCAGAGCCTCCGTAACGGCTGACGGCGTGTAGAATGCCGTGAGGACAGACTGTTTCAGACTGTCCATCAACTGTTTGTACTCGCTTTCATTCTTGCTGTTTTCACGGATAAGTCTATGCAGCTCCACTGTTGGAGCAAACAACTCAAGGTCTGACTTTGCCCAATGGACAGCATCCGCCAGTTCCCTGGCAGGGTTCAGGATGCACTTCAATCCACCGAATCCGCAGTAACGCTCCAGAAGGAGACGCTCACGGGCGGTCGGCGTGCGCTGTTCCCTGTCAAGGATGAATGCTGTCTCTATCGCCTTGATGTTGTCGTTCAGCCGTTGTTTTCTATTGTACGCCATTTGACTCTATGAAAAGGGCAACGGCTCCCGTCAACTCTGTATAGAGCTGGTCGTAGTCCGGTGACTGGGCAAAATCATCATCGGTGAGGTCGTAAATGGAATAAACGTTATCAACCAAAGGCAGGAGGTTCTTGACAAACGCTTCCTGATCTTCTACTGCTACCTCCAGGGGAAACTCACTGTCAACAACATCATACAGGATGCTGTACTTGGAAATATGGAGACCTTTCAGCAATGCTGACATGGCAAGCTCTTGTGCCGCATCGGCGAAGAGGGCATCACGCCGTGCCTGCTCATATACTTCTGCGGCATGGTCTGCACGTTCGTGGATAAAGTCCGCATCGCTGGCTTGTGGAAAACGGTTCTCTCTGAGGTGGTTCAAGAGATACAGTCCGTAATAGGACAGTTCTGTCTGTGCCTGTTTCTTTCTGTTCATTTGTCTGTTGAATGGATTAAGTGGTGAATAATAAACCGTGGATGGCGGTTGGTGTGAAAGCAAGAAAAAGGCACTCGGTATCCCTCCGAGTGCCGCCACTTAATCCACAGTAAATAAAAGCATCCTGAATAAAGACACCATTTATGAACCATGTTTCGGTGGCAAAGGTACAAACTATTTCTTGTATCTCTTCACATTTCCTCGCTTTTCTGCTGTTTTGCGCTCTGCAAAGACGAATTTCGTGTTGAAATTCTCGTCAAAGGCAATGGCTGCGGAGAATGATTTGCCTTGTCTGCTGGTGAAACCATTGAGCGTTCTGGTCTTGCCCTTGGTAAGCAAGTCGGTGATGTCGGAATCAGTGAGCAACTTTCCTGCTACCTGCTTGAACACAGGCATACCGCACTCCTTGTTGCTGCATCTTACTACCTTTCCGAAGAACTGCATGGTACCTTGCTTGCATTTAGGACACTGGCAGCCGGAATCCTTGTGGCTGAAAAGTCTGTCACAACCTAACAATTCCGCAGTGATTTCACGGGTATAGCCTTCGATACTATGGGTGAACCCGTCTGCACTTGCTTCACCTCGTTCAATCTTGGCAAGTTCCGCCTCCCATTTGCCCGTCATTTCCACATTGGCAATCGCCATGTTCTTCACCACGGAATGCAGGGCGAGTCCTTTTTCTGTCGGCACAAGTTTCTTCTGCTGGCGCACCATATACTCTCGTTTGAGCAGGGTTTCGATGATGGCGGCACGTGTGGCAGGTGTGCCAATACCGCCGTCCTTCATTGCCTGGCGCATCGTATCATCTTCTATCTCTTTGCCTGCGGTCTCCATTGCTGCAAGCAATGTGGATTCCGTATGCAATGGCTTTGGTTTGGTCTTGCCCTCCGTGATGGTGCAGCCAGAAAGAGGGATATGCTGTCCTTCTTGCCAGTTGGGAATGACTTGATCCTTGACCTCATTGTCTGTTGCGTCTGCATCCTTGTCCAGCCTGTTGTTCTTTTCCTTGAGCGGCAACGCTCGCCAGCCGGTCTGTCGGATGATGGAGCCACTGATGCCAAACTCGACGTCATGATCCACTTGCGCCGTTACTGATGTGATGTCCTTGATGCAGTCTGCCGAGAACGCTTCAATCATCCGGCACAATATCATGTCATAAACGATCTTCTCGTCCTTGAAAAGACCAATGGCTGCATTTTCTGTGATGAGCAGGGCATGGTGATCGGTCACCTTGGCGGCATTCACGCTGTTCTTGCTGTAGTCCTCACTGCCAGGCAAGAGTTTCACTTTTTCTCCATATTCCGAATGATTCTCCATATTCTTGAAGAGTTTGGGAAGGGTGGCAAATACATCATCCGAAATATAGCGGCTTGATGTTCTTGGATAGGTGATGAACTTTGCCTCGTAGAGTTTCTGGGCGATGGAGAGTGTATGCTCTGCCGTGAAGCCATGCTGGGAGTTGGCTTCTTTCTGCAAGGTGGTGAGGTCGTAAAGGAGCGGTGCCTTCTCCACCTTTCGCTTGGTAGCGACCTTTGTGATGATGGCAGAACCGGTATCTTTCACCTTATTATATATATCGGTTGCGGTGCCTTTGTCTGCCCATCGGTTGACTGATGTGAACTTCAGTATATTGCCACTGTCTGCATCAACCACACCGAAGTGTACCTGCCAGAACGGTTTCGACTCGAAACGCTTGTGTTCCCAATAGCGTTCGCACACCATGCCAAGGGTCGGAGTCTGCACACGACCTACGGAATAGGTGCCACGTCCTGCGGCTATCGTCAGGGCTTGTGTGCCGTTGATGCCGACGAGCCAGTCTGCCTCACTTCGTGCCTTGGCTGCATGATAGAGATTGTCATACTCCTTGCCATCCCTGAGGTTCTGGAGTCCCTCACGGATGGCGGTGTCCGTAAGCGAACTGATCCAGAGACGGTCGAAAGGTTTCCTGCAACCGAGATACGCATAGAGGTATCGGAAAATCAACTCTCCCTCACGTCCGGCATCGGTTGCTACAATGATGCGCTCACTGCTGTCAAACAGCTTGCCGATAATTTTAATCTGGGCAAGCACACCTGCATCTGGTTTGTAGCCGTTCTCTGTCTTGACTTGTCGGGGAACAAGAACGAACGGGTCTGGAATCACAGGCAGATTCTCCGCATGGAATCCCTTCATGCCGTAGGTTTCCGGCATGGCTGGCTGCACTAAATGTCCGAATGCCCATGTCACATAATAGCCATTGCCCTGCATATAGCCTTCCTCACGCTTGTCAGCTCCCACAATGTGGGCGATTTCCTTGGCTACGCTTGGCTTCTCTGCGATGATTGTCTTCATTGTCTGTTGTTTTTGTGACATCCGCAACCGTGGGATAGACGGTCGCAGATGTCGGTTGTTATGATGGATGATTAACTCTGTGGATCAAGTGGCGGCAACTACATCTTCACGCTTCTTGCCTTTCTCTTTGGCTTCTGTTCCTCGGCGTTCTGTTCCTTCTGCTGCTTTTCGTTCTTTGGCGCAGACTGTCCCGGACTCAGCGGATCCTTGGTGTGCTTGGTCGCCTCATGGGTCTTGCCCTGCTCGTTGACGGCGACTTGTACCTTGTTCTCATTGGTCGGAATCTGTTCCTCCGCCTGTTTGAGGTCTGGATTGTTGCGGTAGGAACGTGGCTGCATCTTGTTGAAGTCGAACTTCACGTAGGCGGTATAGGTACCGCTGCCGTTCTTGTTGGGCACTTCCTTGATCTCGATGGTCTTTCCTGCCACATAGTCGTCCTTCTGCTGCTCGGTCAGTTCCTTCTTGAAATAGGTGTTGAGTCGGCGGATGGTCCCGTCCTCATTGAGCCAGTGGTTGGGATCTTGCTGCTTCTTCTGACCGCCCGCATCACCTTCTGCCTTCTGCTCCTGCTTGTCAGCGGTTTGCTTCTTGTCTCCATTCTGTTTCTGACCTTGCGCCTGTCTTGTGCTGCCAGGCACGAACTCCACACCACGCTGTTCCACATTCACCTGCAACAGCGGTGAAAACTTGCGCCCGTTGGCAAGCTCAATCTCCTTGCGAAGCGGAATACCTGAGTAGAGCACTCTCTTGTCGTCCTTGGTAATAGGTGTCTTGCCGATAGTATCGGGTATGCGCACCTTGTTGGTAGGGATGTCAACAATCTCATTGGTGAGACGGTCGATACTGATGAAATGAGGACGCAGCTCACCTGTATTCTTGTCGGGGAAATCCACAACCTTACCAAGGTTACCGTTCTGCAACAGGTTCTTCTTGTCCTCAGGAGTGAAGGTATAGCCTTTGTAAGCGACATCGAGTTTTGGCTCGTTGCGCACGAAATGCGGCACGAGTTGCAACTGGTCGTTATCGTCCTTGCGGAATGACAGACGGGCCTGTATCTCTATCTGTTCACCACCGAAGGTCGGCTTCACAATCACAAGCCCCGTCTTGCCGTAGTTGAGCAGGGCTTTCATATCCTTCTCATTCATACTGTTGAAGTCTATGCCATATTTGGCACCAAGTTCCTGCAGGTTCACATCGTTACCACTGATGAGGTTCTGCTTTACACCCGGAGCGGTCTGTGCCTGCTGTTCGGTTGCGGTCTGTTCTGGTTTCTGTTCCATGTCGTTCTCTTTTTCGTTGGTTTGTTCAGATGATACATTCTCTTTTTCTGTGTTAGCTTGCGTCTTGGACGCATCGTCCGATGATGCGGTTTCTTTCGCCTGACCTTCCGATTGCTTTGCCTCTTTCTCATAATTGGAGGTGTCAACCTTGTGGGCGGAAAGAATCTCCTTGTTAGCCTCCGGATCTTTCAGCAGCTCCTTCATCACGCCAAGCAGGTTTTCCACCTGGTCTGCCGCTATGCGGTAGAATCCGAATCGGCTTGGCTCCTTGCACTGGCGGAAGAAGTTTCTAAAGAAACTGTCCATCAAGTCACTGTTGCGGTCAAAACGCAGGAAGTCGGACGTGTTCTCCGCCTTGGCGGGCGCTCGCTTCGGGGTGCCGTCTCTGCTGAGTCCGGCGACGACGCTGATCTCGCCCGTCTTTTCGTCACGGACTACCAGCACGTCCTGTTCATCACTCTTTTTCTTTTGTACCATAATTGTAAATTTTTAATGGTGAATACTGTTGTTATTTGAATTTCTGATGAATGCGAGTCAAGTAATGCTCCACATTCTCCTGATTGAAATCCTTCACGTTGTTCTTGATAAATTGCTTCACGTCTTCCTCCGTGTAGTAGGTCTTCTGTCCCAGCCGCTTGTAGGGAAGCACTCCCAGACTGCGGTAGCGTTGCAGGGAACGGGGAGAAATTTGAAACAAAAGACAGAGATCCTGGTTGTCGAGCAATTTCTCGTTGATGCCAGAGCATCCCTTGTCCTCTCCACTTCGCTCATGTCTCAACATCAGTATGTCATAGATGCCGTCAATTTTCTTGTGCAGGTCATGCAGATATAATTCCAATCGTCTCAATGTTCCATCTTCCATACTCATGTCTCCTTGGTTATGGTTCGTTCCTCAATCAATTTCTGTACAGCGTTGATGCTGTATCTGCATTGTCCGCGCACCATGAAGTACTCGATGCTGTTGGTAGAACGCAAGCGCTGCAGGGTTCGCTTGCTTATCCCAAGTATTCTTGCAGCATCACTGCTTGTCAGCACAAGTTCCATGCTTCTTCTTTTGGTATTTTCTCTCGCATTGGAATATATGAGAGCTACCAACTTTGCCACGTCGGCAATCTGTTCTGTCAGCATCTTAAAGGCTGAACTTTCCATTGTTATTACTTCCATTTTGATTCCGTTTTAAATGTTACAAACTTTGCTGTTTTGATTTCTCGGCGGCAAAATTAATCATTTGCGAAATACCCGTTTAACAACTCATTAATGACCCACGTATAATTTTCTTGAATTACTTGCCTGTCGGTCAGCAAACGACGGAAAAGCACTGCCACAAATCTCCATTTTCATTGTTTTTCCTAATTCGTGTCGTATCTTCGCAGCCGAAAATGTCAAACCCATAAAAATCAAGAACATGGAAGTAGTAACAATGGAAAAGAAGGCATTCGACTTGATGATGGCAAGATACGATGCCTTGGTACAAAAGGTAGAGTTGTTGAAGCACAAGGCAAACGGCAAGCGTCTCAACCAGTGGCTCACAGGACCTGAGGTCTGTCAGCAGCTACGCATCAGCCCCCGCACATTACAGAAATTACGCGACCGCCGTTTCTTGGGACACACCCAATTCGGTCGCCAGTTCTATTACAAGCCAGAGGAAGTGAAAGCCCTCATTCCGCTCATCAGCAGAATCAAGACTACAAAATGAATCTCTGATAGTTCAAACAAAAATCGCCCAAGGCAAAGCCATACGACTTCACCTTGGGCGAACATTACCTATCATGATGTGATTACACTATCACTATATAATAAGTAGGTGTGAATAACAAAATGTCCGAACAGGCAACATAACATAAACACAAAAGAAATGAATATGACAAACGAATTGAATCAAATCTTATCGCATGACAGCGAATCCATCGCTTCAGCCATGCAGTCCTTGAAGAAAGCCACCTCCTGGCTTTCCTCCTTCATAGAGTCCTATAGTCCACCCCTTGACGGTGAGCGATACCTCACCGACCAGGAACTCTCCGAGCACTTGAAGCTCAGTCGCCGTACCTTGCAGGAATACCGCAAGCAGCGCATCTTGCCATACATTATATTATGTGGCAAGACCCTCTATCCCGAATCCGAGATTCAAGCCCTCCTCGCCACCAATTACCGTAAACCCATCATTGATGGCAAAGTTACATAAGAGGAGGCGGCTCTAAGATGTTTTCAGATAATCTCACTTTTTGCCAAAACAAACACCAAGCAAGAATATACAATAAAAGCACAAAGGGGAACAACCTTCATCGGTCATTCCCCTTTGTACCTCTATATAAATTTAAAAACATCGATTAAAGAATTCCTAATCTCTAGTATATCTATTTATTGATTCATTTAATGAATTTGAAATTCTATAGAATGCTTCTTTTCTTACAAACATTTGTGTAGGAAGTATCGCATCAATTTTTTCTTTCAAAAGTTTCAATGAACCTATATCCTCTTTTTTAAACTCACTACACCCATCCATGTTACGAACACGTATAAAATGGTTAAAGGTTTGCAAAGAATCATTGCTGAGCATTGTTAAGTTGTTAAACAATACATTTATATCAACACTCTTAAATATAGCTACCATACCATAAGTGCAACTATGGTCTGGCAATGTCTCCTTATTAATATCACTCAAATTGCCCACATTTAAATCTGAAAGACCTTCTAAAGTACGAGTCATTAAGTTTTTGTTTCTTCTGAGTCTTTTCTCATATTCCTCATTGAATTGTGAGCAAATAACAGGTAGGCGTTCAGGCGTTTTATTTGACAAATAAGAATTGAGACCACGTTCAAATTCCAAGTGCGCATTATACAGTTGTTCTGCCGTATCTATTTTTTCTAAATATTTGGGTAGGGCATCATGCAAACGATTAAAATCAACATCACTGATTTCTTTTGTCTTATGAGAATCCAAAGACAACAAATATGCCATGGAATATCCTAAATTACTCATACCATAAATTCTGATGTTACAAACATCTTCTATCAGTTCATCATAGAACACAAGAAAGTCGTCATTTTCCATAGAGAACGAATCGTTAATTCTTTCCCAAGAGGCAATCTTCTTTTGTGGTGCAAAATATAGTTTGACGAAATCCATAATAGGACGCCCCGTGTTTAACTCAACAATGATTCTTACCACCATGTCAATCTTGAATGTTTGATATGGCGTAATACGATAATTATTATATCTCTGATGAAGATTACCTATTTTACTTTTTAATTGGCTAATTTCTTCATTATCTTTATATTCTCCATTAAGGTCATATCGAACCCATTTTTCCAAAACGTCATGACTTTCTCCTCTGTACTCACAATATGAAATGATATAAGATCCCATGACATGTATCATGACATTCTCATATCGTTCATCTTTCAAGTAATCCTGCATGGTTTCCTCAAATCTACTGAAATCCCAAAGGGCTTGTCGCAGTATACGCAAATTTCGACAACCTGTTATAGAGAAAATTGTTTTGATGGCATCTATATGTTTGACAACAAACTTATTTGTTGGTGGTTCTTCTGTAAAGCATTTAATAGCATCATCTATATTCGCTTCAATCTCAAACTCACGACCGATAGTTTTTTCTTTGAAATCAGCAAAGACCTTCTTTTGGTCAACATCTGCGATTTTATTCTCATCACCGATTATAATGAGATGACTATGACATTGCTCCACAAAATAGTTGAGAAAGCCCAATAGTTTTTTCATTGGAACGTCACAACGCTCAATATCATCAAAGATTAAAAGTTTGCCTTTCTTTACACTATCATCATTTGAGTTAAATATTGACATAGGATCAATGTTGACATTCATCTCAAAATCAGAGGCTCCATCGTTATTCAAGTCAACCTCATGCTTCAATACAAAAGATGATGCTAACTTAAAAAGTACTTTTCCTGTTTTTGCAACTTTTCCGTAAAGTATTGGACATAAAACTCTATTCAGAGCATCTTTTACTTGCTTGATCTCACTTAAGCCATAAAGTGATACCATAACTGGCTCCAACACTTGATCGGCAGGAATTTTCTTTTTGTACGACTTAAGCCACTCATTGATAAAGAAGGTCTTTCCACATCCCCAGTTTCCTTTCAAGAAGACGGCATACTGTGGATCAGGATTTTCCAAATACCCATTTAAGAAATTCACTATATTTTCATTCATATCTATTCTCTTTTTTGTGTTTGTCTTACAAAAATAACATTTTTTTCCAGAAGTCAACAATCGTAGTACATTATATAACAATCTTTAAGCAGAAAGGCATCAACCTTATTCTGAACACCTACTATTTCTAAGAAGCCATACAAACGAAAACAGGCAGAAGCAAACAAATATCCGTTTACCTCTGCCTGTATGAAAATCCGTACTATCTTACTCTGTTTATGTTTCCATATCCATTCATCACGACAATTACAGCTTGTCCTTGTTGTCCTTGAAAAACAGCACTTTGTTTTTTCTGAGCAATCTTCCCTACCATCCAGTCACGGAATAGCTTCGCTTGAAACGTATCTAGTTGGAAAGCAATTGCCATAACCATTTCCAAGTTATACACATCAGCAGAATTACCATTCTCCAACTTGATATGGCGATATGTCTCAAAGTCCTTCAATGCCCCTTGTTTCCAAATGCGTTTGATGGCATTTCTTACTGTCACGCCCAAAACATAGAACAGCTCTGCTATCTCCCACGCTGTCATCCATACCTCACCATGATGAGGTGCGTAGATGACCATGTCCTCCTGTATTGTTATCACTTGTCGTTTCATACTAGTCCTTTTTGGAATTATCATTAACATCCTTGGTTCTATGACACTTGTTCACATGTCCCATATACTCCTCGATATGGTCCAGTTGCAAAGATAACTGATCCATGTCCTTATTCAACTTTTCCTTAGTTATTTTTGCGTAAATTTGTGTTGTTTTAATATTCTTGTGCCCAAGTATCGAACTCACCGTCTCTATCGGAACTCCATTTGTGAGGCAAATCTCCGTAGCCATCGTATGGCGGCTCATGTGCCAGGTGAGATGCTTGGTGATGCCACATCTTTTGGCAATACGTAGTAGAATTCCTCTACAGTCCGAATAACAAGGAACAGGAAAGATGTGTCCATCCGCACACAGTCCTCTGTACTTCTCCATGATGGATTTTGGATAATCCAACAATTTGATGGTCGATCTCACACCCGTCTTTTGTCTATCTATCATTATCCATTCACTGTCATCAAAGAATGTCTGTATATGTTCTTCTTTCAGATTTTTCAAATCTGCAAACGACAATCCCGTAAAGCAACAGAACAGATACAGGTCTCTTATCAATTGCATGGTCTTTCTTTTCAACTTAGCATTCATCAGCAGATGAATCTCCTCTTTCGTCAGAAATCCACGAGTTGTCTCTACTTTCGGCACCTTATAGTCATGGAAAGGATCTCTCGTTAACCATCCATTATCTATCGCTCTGAACACCATTGTTCGCAATGGCAGCATATACACTGACAGTGAATTTTCGCACAAATGTTTATCTGTGCGCAGAAAAGCTTCAAAATCCGTAATAAAAGCAGGAGTCAGTTCTTTAAGAGATATGTCGTTGACATGATAACGACTCTGCAAGAACTCCTGTAGATGATGGTACACGCATCTATATTTTCTAAGGGAACCCCAAGAGCGCATACCCGCTTTATAAAGTTTCTCATAATCCTCATTGTACTGAGCATAAACCTTCAGCAAAGTCTGACAGCGATATTCCAATCCAAGAAAAGCATTCTTCACCTTCTCGGCTGTCACATAATTGTCTCTGTCAAGAATCTCTTGATAATGCTTGTTGATACTCACACGCATCTTGTCCAGCTTGCGGTTCACCTCCAATGCCTGCATACTTTTTCCTGTCATGCGTCCGCCCTTGGTGTCCCACAATTTTGGATTTGCCGTCACCTTACAACTGAACTGTGCCTGTGTTCCGTCCACTGTGATACGTCCCATGACTGGGACTGTACCGTCTTTCTTAACTACCTGTCTTTTGAGGTAGAAGATAATTGAAAATGTACTCTTCATAACTTCATTATTTTTTTGCGTACAAAATTAATATCTGAAGTGTCTTTTCTTGCTACGCATTTCACAGCAGAACGCCACAATTTTCGTTTATCAACAAAAAACTTACGTTTCTCATTAGCAACTCACTATATATCAGTACATTCCCTTACTATATATAACCTACATCATTCTTCAAAACTCGAATCGTACCATTCAAAAGTATAGGTTACGAGTTGGTAACATTCCTCTGTCTCATCTTGTCATATTTCCGTCTTCGTTTGTCGTCATCTCTTTTAATCAAAATGAGGAAAGTAACTGATAATCAGTAAACTTTCCTCATTCTTCTTTCAATCACTTTTTATAACTCGTTTTCG
>ERZ791746.709-NODE-709-length-27160-cov-2.920900_pt1 | contig 27160 bp, 23 predicted proteins | sample MGYA00510038_ERZ791746 | MGnify/ENA primary metagenome ERZ791746 (study PRJEB30046, sample SAMN00792018) | human gut metagenome | study: EMG produced TPA metagenomics assembly of the A metagenome-wide association study of gut microbiota in type 2...
TGATATTGCGAATAATTCCACTGAACGATTCATTAATTTTTGATCCTGTCAGGGAGATCAAGATAGGTTGTTTAGTCTTTACCGAAAAACGATAGAGTAAATTAAAATAAAAATATTTTGACAGAAATATAATATTTTGTTATCCGTGATCATTAGCATTACTGTTACCATTCATTATCACGGAAAGTGATATATAACAAAAAAGGCTCTGCTCAGAAGTTTTCTGGGTGGAGCCTTTGTTATTTAGAGGATAGTGATTAAAATGCATTATTAAATTAGATTTGGATTCAAACGGGAAACATTATGATGCTTTTATGTGGCATATTAATTTTTAATTTTAAAGATATCAAATGCCATTTTTTGAGCAGTATGGAGAGGCCAACAGTAAAAGTAAGGGTTTTCTGTCCATTGTCCTAAGATATCAGGAATTCTTTTTTCATCACGGAAAAAATTCATGATGTTTCAGCAGTTAAATTCTACATAATGTGTCGAGGTGTCATAGTAGGTTGCGTAGATCTTGTCGTCTGGATTTATACTTAGAATGCCAGAAGGATCCAAAGTCATATCGATGGTTTCACCACTGTCTTTGCAGCAAGATTGAATTTGTATTTGTTGATGAAAAGTGACCGCACAACCCATGGCGTCGATCGCGCACATAGCATAAAATTTCCGTCCATCACTTAATGTGACAAGATAATCTGTTGGATAAGCGGAGTAAGGATAGATATAACAGATATCTCCATTAGGGGTGCGAGTAAAATAATGCTGTTCTTCCAAATGAAGCAAGAGGGCTTCAGGAAAATCCGGAGCATATTGCTTGGATAGAGCTATAGCCTCAGTCCAGGGAATCTCTCCTCCATGGTCAATACCCCAGTTGATAATAGCCAAGCGTATTGCTTGTTCTTCGTTATTTAAACGAGAATATTTTCCAAAAAATTTCATGTTGTTCCTCCTTTCTTTCCTTAGTCTGCCAGGAAAGAATTTTCTTTTGTAGTTTTTCATACAGTTTCATAACGATACAGACAGAGAGTCCAAGATATATGATGCCAACTAGTACTTTTGGGTAGTTTAAGAAATTAGAAAAGTATTTGATAAAAAATCCAAGACCACGGCTCGAACCAAGCATTTCAGCTGCAATTAAAACACCAAATCCACCAGAAATACTTCCACCGATACCAGATAAAACAGAGGGCATAATAGCAGGTATCAGAACCTTGTGGAAATACTGGAAGGAAGAAAGTCCAAGAGATTCGGAAGTAAAAATATAGTTTGAGTCAACGGTTGTAACACCATATATGGTCCATTTCAGGATGGGCCAGAACATACCGTTAAAAACTACAAATACAGAGGCAAGCCAGAAATTTGGCATAAGGCCAATAGCATAAGGAAGATATGCAATAGGAGAAATTAAGGAGATAATTTTAACATAAGGATCAGCAATGTTTTGAATTCGATGATTAAGAGAAAGGAGAATACCAAGTGGAAAGGCGAGATCAAAGGCAAAAATAAAGCTGACACTTAACAGTACCAAAGAAAATTGAAGATTATCAATAAAACGAGGAAATTCTTCAATCATGATAGAAGCAATTTTCATGGGAGATGGATACAATACAGGGTCACCTATCTGACAATGTTGTATTAAAAAGTTCCATAGAAGAAGAAAGAAGAGGAAAAAAGAGGTACTATCGGTGATTTGCTGAATTTTATTGTCTTGTTTGCACTTTAGAACTTGTAAGGTTTTATACGACCCAATTACAACAAGAAGTATGGTAAATCCAAATGCACCTTCCTCATTTTTATGGAGAAAAACCAGAATGAGGTTTAATATCATCAGGAAAAAGATGAGAAGAAGATATTTTTTTTTCAATAATGCCATAGTTATTGCCTTTCCTTGCTCGTTGTTTCCTGCAGTATGTAGGTCACGAGCTGTTCTATATCATCATGGCTGCACCATTCAGCATCAGGACGCATTTTCTGAGTATCCCAAAACATGATTCGTTCAGACATGCTTACTGCTTCTTTAGGGTTGTGTGTTACCAACATGACAGTTCTGCCATTTTGATGTTTTTTTAAAAACATCTGTACTACTTCCTTGCTGTGCAGATCCAATCCATTAAATGGTTCATCCAGCAGCCATACCTCGGCAGGTAAAAGTGATAATCTTGCAATTTTTACTTTTTGTGTCATACCAGCAGAAATAGATGATGGGTAATAAGATGACCAGGAAGTCATCTCAAGTTCTTCCATACATTTCTTGACAGAAAGATCGTCGGCAACTAATCTGAGATTTTCTTCTACCGTCATCCATGGAAACAGACATGTTTCAGAAAGAATGGCAGCAATTTTATTTTCGTAGGGTACAGGATGATTTCCAAGAAGGATTGTACCATATGAAGGCTGATATTTTCCTAAGATAAGTTTTAACAATGTACTTTTTCCGCAACCGGAGGGACCAAGGAGAGAAAGTGTTTCACCGGATTTTACGAAAAGGCTGAAGTCGGAAAGAATAGCTTTCCCCTCATAATGAAAAGAAAGATTTGAGATCGTTAGATCCATAAAGGCACCCCTATATAAAACCAACACCTTACGAGATGATGTAATCCCGCAAAGTGTTGGTTTTGCTTTGTTTTACTGATTATTCTGCATTTGATCCATATCCGCCTTTAGCAAGTTCCTGATAGAAAGTGTTGTCAGGATTTTCTTCCAACATTTGCTCCATAGCGGTATTATAGTAAGTTTCATCGACATAGTCCATGATATCCAGATCGCTGTCAATATATTTAATTTCATTCATAGCATCCCAGAATGTCTGTACAGCATCGACATTGATTTCAGGATTTGGACTGTATCTGCTGTATGCGTCAGCACGGAGAACCTCAGTGTCAAGTTCCAGATAATTTTGCATCATCTTGATAGATTCGTCCTGTTCATGCTCAAAGGTATCGAAAGCTTTGATGAGGGCTTTATGTAAACGTACAAAAGCTTCCGGGTTAGCAGCGAGAACCTCGCTGGTAGATACCATGGCTGCTCATGGATGGTTCGGAATTACTTCTCCGGAAAGCATGGCAACAGACAATCCCTGAGAAGCGGCATTTGCCAAGTGAGGAATCCAAATTCCACCACAATCGATTTCACCTTTTTTACGGCTTCAATCACAGTTGCAGCAGAATCCAGTTCAACGATCGTAACATCCTTTTCCAGATCAAGACCAGCCTGTGCCAGACCATAGCGATACACAACGTCACCAGTAGACATCGGAACAAGGCCGATAGTTGCACCTTTATAATTGGAAAAGTCGCTGAATTTTTCTTCATTTTCAGGCAGACAAATAATACCAGAACCTTCATGTATCTGACCGCCGAAGATTTTCAGGTCATCAGCACCCTGAGCAATCTGAGAGAATGCACCGGTAGTACCAAAATCAGCACAATCCAATTCACCGGAACGCATTGCCGCTAATGCGTTTGCACTGCTGTCAAAAGGTACAAGTTCAACATTAAGACCATAATCCTCATAGTAACCAGCCTCTTCTGCAATAAAGAAGAGTGCACAGCCAAGGTGATAATCGATGCCAATTTTCATATCGATCATTTCACCAACTTCTGCTGTGACAGGTTCTTGTGTGGAGTTGCTGCAGGCTGTCATAGAAAAAATCAATACTAGACAGCTTAACAACGCACATAATTTCTTCATTTTTTTACCCCTCTCAAACGTTGAATTTTAACAACAGGTGAAACTTTATCATGGATTATGAAAAAAATCAAATAGAAAGTTTTAATAATGATGATACGGTAATAGAAAATATAAATATAGATCCATATACACGTAAAATAATATCTATAATTATATAGTCTGGATACTTTTAATTTTGATATCTTTGTATTATTTCATGGTATCAAGATTTTTAGATATCTTTTCTACGGATCTTTATTGATTTGCTTTAGAAAATAGTGGACAAATCAATAATAACTTTAGAAGGGAGGTTGGGAACATGCGCAGAATGTTCAGATTATCCGATGCTATTTCCAGGAAAGATTAGAATTATTTTATGACAGATGAACTGACACAAGGGGAAAGAGTCCGTTTGGGGAAAGAATTATCAAAAAGCCCAAGATTAAAGCAGTATGGAAAAGAAGTGACGAGTTTTCGACTGTTTGAAGGGAAAAGTGTGGAAGAAACACAGAAATATCAGTGTCTTAGTATTACAGATATTCAGAAGGAATACCTGCCCATCAGCAGAAAAATTACGGATATTTGTGAAAAGATATCTGGATGCAAAAATGATAGGAAATCGTATCTTTGTAAGTAGAGAAGAACTGGAAGAGGTTCTGCATAATCTAGAGAATGCCAATCTGCCGATTCGGTAGAAGGAACGATCTTCCTGCAAAAATAAATATATATTATAAAAATAATCCTGATAGTATTGATGCTATCAGGATTTATTTTAGTGCTTTAGTGAAGAACTTTCGCCAATAAGTAAAAATTTAACAACCGCCCGCTATGTGGGTGGATTAGGGCTTAAGCAAAGACACGTCCTTTTGGGTAAAATAGAGATTGTTCAAGTCTCTAAAAAACCAGGAAAGTATGTTTCTTATGGCAAATAGTTTAGCATATACCAAATGAGTATGTATTATATTGTTTTACAGCAAAATATCATCGGAAAATAATCTATAAAAAATTAAGAGCAGAAAAAGCAAGATCAAACTGGAGATACTTTGAGCAAGAAAGAGTATGCAGACCCTTTCAAGGATAGCAGGTAATCATATTGCGAAGCCAAAGGAGTTTGTTTATAGTTGTTGTGAAAATTGAATATGATTTAACGAAGATTTCATGTATTATTCATAAATATAAAAGATGGTTTTATCAATTATGGGCCATAGAAAAAGTGCTGTCAGTCAAAATTCCAGATTTGTCTAAAATTCAGACAAATCTGGAATTTTGACTATTTTCTCCATCTTGTTTTTATCTATAATATTGTTTACTGTAAGATGAATGCAAGAGAGGGGAAGAGAAAAGATGCGAAAGGTTTACAGCATAGTAGTCAGGAAGCGAAAAACAGTAATTTGCTTTTTCTTAATACTATCGATTATCAGTTTTTTTATGAAGAACATGGTATCGGTAGATTACGACATCAATGACTATCTTCCAGACGACAGTCCCTCAACGGTAGCAATCAATGTTTTGGAACAGGAATTTGAGGGAGGAATCCCAAATGCTCGAGTCATGGTTTCTAATGTCACAATTCCACAGGCACTCGATTATAAAGAAAAACTGGAAGCAATCGATGGTGTGAGCGCTGTCACCTGGCTGGATGATTCAGTAGACATTACCACTCCGTTTGATAACTTGGACGAAAAAGTGGTGGAAACATATTATAAAGATAATACCGCGTTGTTTACTGTTACCATAGAAGAAGACAAGAGAATCGAAGCAGTAGCAGAGATCAAGGATTTGGTTGGCGGAGACAATGCAATTGCAGGAAGTGCAATAGCAACAGCGGATGCAACGACCAATACCGTGTCTGAAATACAGACAATTACGGTCATTGCTGTTTTGTTCGTTTTGCTTGTTTTGCTTGTGACCACCAATTATTGGCTGGAACCGCTGGTGATTTTGATTGGACTTGGAGTAGCAATCATTATCAATGATGGTACGAACCTGATGTTTGGTGAAATATCCTTTGTAACAAATGCAGCTGGAAGCGTTTTGCAGCTTGCGGTTTCTTTGGATTATTCGGTATTTTTGATCCATCGATTTGAAGAATGCCGACTGGAAAACAGCGATCCACAATCGGCAATGATCGATGCTTTATGCAAATCGACATCCTCGATTTTGTCCAGTGGTCTGACAACAGTAATTGGATTTTTAGCCTTGGTATTGATGCGTTTTAAGATCGGACCAGACCTTGGACTTGCACTTGCAAAGGGCGTTGCAATCAGCCTGATTGTTGTGTTTGTATTTATGCCAGCATTTATCCTGTCGGTTTATAAGTTACTGGATAAGAGCAAGCATAAACAGCTGCTCCCGTCCTTCCGTAGATTTGGCGAATTTGTCAGAAAGATCTCCATCCCGATGGTGTGCATCTTTCTGCTGATCTTTATCCCATCCTATCTTGCGTCCAACGCAAACAACTATTATTTTGGTTCTTCCCACATCTTTGGAGAAGGAACCCGATTAGGAGATGATACGGCAGCGATTGAGTCGGTATTCGGCAAGAGCGATACCTATGTTTTGATGGTACCTGCCGGAGATACCGCGACAGAGAAGGAGCTTTCCAATGAGCTGCATACACTGCCGCAGGTAAGCGACATTATTTCTTATGTGGATCTGGCAGGAGCTGAAGTTCCGCTGGAATATTTGGATGAAAAAACAATCTCGCAGTTAATCTCGGAGGATTACAGCAGAATGGTAATCTCGGTCAATGCTGACTATGAAGGTCAGGAAACTTTTGATCTGATTCAGAAGATTCGGGATATCGCTTCAGAATACTACCCGAATGAATATTATCTGGCGGGCGAAGGGGTCAGCACCTATGACCTGATGAACACAGTAATGGATGATATGCTGAAAGTAAACCTGCTTGCAATCGGAGCAGTGTTCCTGGTACTGCTGGTATCACTGCATTCGATATCCTTGCCGGTGATCCTGGTTCTGAGCATCGAAACTGCAATCTGGCTGAATCTCTCGGTACCATATTTTATGGACACGACGATCTTCTATATTGCATACCTGATTATCAGTTCCATCCAGCTTGGAGCGACCGTCGATTATGCAATTTTGATGACCGATCGTTATAAGGAAAACAGGCAGAGCTTTGATAAAAAACAGGCAGTTGTCCAAACAATTTCCGACGTAACCGTTTCGATTTTGACTTCCGGCAGTGTACTGACCGTAGTTGGTTTGCTGATGGGATATATTTCCACCAATCAGCTTCTTGCACAGCTGGGACTTTTTATTGGACGCGGAACCATCTTCTCATTAGCAATCGTTTTGTTCGTTCTTCCAGGCTTGTTATATCTGTTTGACCGACTGATCGTTCAGCCGCCGAAACATAAAATAAAGCACACAAGAAAACAAAATGAACCAAAAGAACAGGAGGCATAGAAACGATGAGTTACATAGATACAAAGAAAAAATGGAATCGTATAGTTGCATGTGTCATGGCAGTGATTCTTTCTGCTTCCATGACCATTTCGCCGCTTGCTGCCGAGGCAGTACCGAACACCCCAAAAGAAGAAGTAGTGTATGTCAACTTGAATACAGATGGTTCTGTAAAGGAAATCAACGTCGTAAATATTTTTGATTTGGATAAAGATGGTCAGATCGTAGATTACGGACGCTATGAAAGCCTGAGAAATATGACCACGACCGACAAGATCGAATACTCGGGAGATAAGGTCACCGTGGATGCAAAGGCGGGAAAGCTTTATTATGAGGGAAAGCTTTCCAAAAATGTGATGCCTTGGGATCTTTCGCTCCACTACTATCTGGATGGAAAGGAATATCCGGCAGAGGAGATCGCAGGAAAGAGCGGTGCATTAAAAATCACAATGTCGATCCGCAAAAATCCGAATTGCAGCGGCGCATTTTTTGAAAATTATGCGCTTCAAGCATCGGTTACGCTGGACACCAATCAATGTGAGAATATCGTGACCGAAGATGCAACCGTAGCAAATGTCGGAAGCAAAAAGCAACTGACTTATACCATCCTTCCAGGAAAAGAAGCAGATCTAGCTATTACAGCGGATGTAAAGGATTTTGAGATGCCAGCAATAGCAGTCAACGGAGTCCCTCTTTCCTTAGACATTGAAGTGGACGACGAAGAGCTGATGTCCAAGGTTGATGAGCTGGTTGATGGAATCGTGAAACTGGATGATGGCAGCTTGGAGCTGAAAGACGGAGCATCTGAACTAAAAAACGGAAGCAGTGATCTGGAAAGCGGAGCATTAGATCTGCGTGATGGAATGAGTGATCTGGACGGAGGTGTTCAGGAGCTTTATGACGGTATCTTAAAGGTACAGGATGGTTTGCTTGAACTGGATTCCAACTCGGATGACCTTACAGAGGGTTCGGCAAAGGTAAAGGAGGCGCTGAAAACCATCCAAGAGGCCTTGAAATCCATCTCTGCATCCAGTGATCAAATCGATGAACTGGTAAAAGCATCCAATGAGATCAATGATGGGATCGGTGAGCTAGTTGGAGGAATCTCTACATTGAAGAGCGGAATCGATCAGTACAAAGCAGGACTGGGAGAAGATGGACTGAAAAAATTGCAGCAAGGAAATGGTACAGCAATCGAGCTTATTGATGGTATCATCGATGCACTCAATAATGTTATTAATATGCTGTCCCAAATCCCGGTTCCTTTGGAACAGGAGGTTCAACCTCCTGTAGCGCAGGATGTTCCGGCCGAAACAACGCCTTTACCGGATGTCTCGGAGGAGCATACTGAAGAAGAAACACAACAGCCTTCTGAAGGAGAAAGCACAGATGCTTCTCAGGATATGACGTCTCAGGAAGAAAACAGTCAGGAGGATTCTTCGAATACTTCCCAAAACGATGAGGATGCAGGAGCTTTCGATGAGTTGCAGACGGAAGAGCCTGCACAAATGACAGGGGCAGAAAGCTCAACGGATGATTATTATTCTTCCGGTAGTTCAGTAATCTCACAGGAGGAAATTCAGGCGCAGGTTTCTTTACTCAGAAGTTTGATTCAAGAATTAGAAACAGTAAAGGAACTGTTTAACGGAAATCTTGCATTGGCAAAAGGAACAGAGACTTTTCTGAGTGCTGCCGTTCCGGGTGTCGGAGAACTGATGAGTGGGGCAGAAAAGCTACAGACAAACTATAAACAATTTAATTCTGTGATTGAAGGTCTTGGAACGCAACTCAAGGAAATGCTGCTGGGGCTGTCGAAGCTTTCCGAAGGAATTGATATGCTCGTTGAGCAGTATGAAGTTTTGGATCAGGGAATTAACAGTTATACAGGCGGTGTGGAAAAAATTCTGGACGGATACGGTCAGCTGGTGGATGGAGCCAAACAGCTGGTCGGAGGAAGCGGGAAGCTCAAAGATGGAACCAATACCCTATATAACGGAACAGTCGATATGGCACAGGGAATGTCCGATTTTTATGATGGTGCAGGGGAACTGAAAGACGGCACCGGAGAGATGCGTGACAGAACCAGTGGAATGAATAGCGAAATCAATGAGCAGATCGATAATTTAGTCAGTGATATCACCGGAGATCCTAGTGATATCGGTTCATTTGTATCGGACGAAAACACCAATGTCAAGGCAGTTCAGTTTGTTATCCAGACGGAACCAATCCAAGAGCCGGATGCTCCGGAAGAAGAACCGGCAGCACAGCCAAAGCTGACCTTCTGGCAGAAATTCCTGAAACTGTTTGGGCTGTATAACGAAAAGTAAACTTTTTTGAACATGATTTGCGATGTTTTTGGGGAAGGTACTGTGATACAACGAACAGGAAAGCTCTTTGTCAGAAAGAAGGAATTGTCAGCGAAAGTTCAACAACCGCCCGCTTACGGGTGGATTAAGGCTTATGCTTGCAGAATACAAGATTGGTCGTTGTTATTAAGATTATCTTTAACGTTTCTGTCAATTTCCTGTACTGATTTATGCAGCAAAGTTAGTGGGACAGCAATGTTTTCGCGTACAGTCAAGCTGTCCAAAAGAAAATATTCCTGGAAAATGAAACCTAGGTTGTTTTTGCGGAAATCAGCGGACTGTTCCTGACCGGGTTTTTAATATGGGTTTTCCCCATTATAATATGTCCACTGGTTGGAACATCGATTGTAGATAAAACATTCAGAAGGGTTGTTTTGCCAGACCCGGAGGCCCCCATGATACTTAGGAACTCACCCTGTGCAACTTCAAACGAGACATGAGCAAGACTGGGCTTGGGTTGGTTCCTATAAATTTTGGTTACATCCATAACTTGTAGTAATGTACTCATATATCTTTACTCCTTTCGTGGTATAAATTTAGTATAGTATTATTCAAGAAATCCAGCATGAGTAATTCACGCAAAAATAAACTTGTGAATTACTCATGCTGGATTTCTTATATTTGAGTGGCATTTTAAATTATTGGATGCGGTAAAAGAATGAAGTTTGTTGAAGGGAAAGTTAATCTATCGAAGTAAGAGCAATATAATCGGGAGAATTTGTGCAAAGGACAATCGTCAAGATGATTTAGCCAGTTTTAATCAAACAGCTCGATACTTAAGAATATTTGCTTAAAATAAAATAGATATCACTTGGTGTTTGAGGATATCTGCTGAGATACTTGTAAACAGCGTGGATGAAGATGTGTTGTAATATAAATAATTACTTATGTCTTATAAAATATAGGCTGAAATACGCAGAGAATCAATAATAAATATAAAAGAGAAAAAGAGGACAATCTTTCATAACAATGAAGAATAATTGCAAATATTTGCATATATAAGCAAAATGACAAGAATACAATATTTTTAATAATCGCAAAAAACAATGTTGACAACAGGAAGTTAATGTGTTATCTTATTAGCAAGATAAAGTGATATGAATATATTCATATCATGATTTTGGAAGAAAGTTAAGAGAAACATAGGAGGTCGTTATATGGAATCCAATCAATATCCAGTTGCGGAAAAATGCTGGCAGGAATGGCAGTGTGGAAATCACATGGTACAGGATCCATACCTTTATATGCAGAATGCAAAGGATGTAAAGGTGTCTTCCTGGGTGGCTCAGGAAAATGAATATACCAACAGATGGTTTTACAATAAAGGTTTGGAGGAAAAAATTCATTTTCTCAAAAACAAGAAAAGAAAACCATTTTATTCGGGAATAACAGAATCTAACGGTGTTTTATATGCTTCACAGAGTTTAGGCGATGGAAGTATGGAAGTGGTTTTGCTTCATTCCAATTTTGAAAAAATCAGAACTCTTTTAAATCGCCAGATGCTGGATGACAGAATGCAGGTTTTTGCAGTTAGTCCGTGTCCTGCAAGCAACAAAATTGTAGCCTGCTCAGCTTTAAAAGATGGAGCTGCAAGACTATCGGTGATTGTAAGAGATGTGGAGAATGAAACTACACTGGCGGAATTGGATGGAACATTTTCTTTTAGCTGGTCGTCAGATGGAAAATATGTTTATTCCACTACTGCAGAACAAAGAGAAGATGGAAGCACAAAAAACAGTGTGGTTCGATGGGAATGTGAAACAGGTAAACAAGAAACAGTTTATACCTGGCCAGGACATGCAGTGTTTTTACAGTTGGAAGCAGCGCCGGCTGGTGGGATATTTGTTCATGTGTGTAAGAATTATCATGACACAGAATTGGTTTTTTTAGACTCCAAAAGTGAATATATTCATATAAAAACAAGTGGTTTCTCCAAGATAAATTACATTGGCAGTATCCAAACAAAGCATTATTTCTTAACGGACGAAGAAGCATCGCTGGGAAAGATTGTTTTCATAGAAGAACAGAATGGAGTTTTTTCAGAAATAAAGGAAGTGATTGGAGAAGGTGTATTCCCGCTGGAAGGAGCAGCTGTGGCAGGGAACAAGCTACTGTTGCTTTCTTTGGAAGACGCAGCTTGTAAACTGGAGATGTACGGGGAAGACGGTACAATAATGAGGGAAATAGAGCTGCCGGATAGTATGGGAAGCTTGTCCATCTGCCATCAACATGGGGCAGAGGAGCAAAATCTTTACTTTAGCTTTGAAAGTTTTCGCTGTCCAAAATCTATCCTGAAATATGATATTGCGTCAGAAACACTGGAAACGGTGTATCAGGTGCAGGAACCGACAGAAGAAAAAATAGTGGTAGAACGGAAATTTGTCACTGCAAGAGATGAACAACAGATCCTAGCCTTTCTGGTTTATCGGGAAGGAACAGTTCCAAATAAAACAGTTCCAACTCTGATGTATGGCTATGGCGGATATTCCGCCAGCCAGCTTCCATGGTACAACAATCCATTTATTGGATTGGATATCCCGGATTGGGTAGTGCAGGGAGGATTATATGTTCATTGTATTCTGCGAGGCGGAGAAGAATATGGATCTAAGTGGCATGAAGCTGGATGCAAACTGAACAAGAAAAATGTATTTTACGATTTTATTGATATCGCAAAGGCAGTAATGCAGGATGGATGGACAACACCAGAACACACCGCGATCTGTGGTGGAAGCAATGGAGGATTGCTGGTAACTGCATTGATGACAATGGAACCTTCCCTGTGGAAATGTGTAATTGCAAGTGTTCCACATACAGATATGCTACATTTCAGTCTGGATGATCGGGGACCAATGTATGTGACAGAATATGGAGATCCGAGAACAGACGAATATTTTGAGTACATGAAGAGCTATTCGCCGTACCACAACATTCATGAGGGAAGCAAGTATCCGTGTGCTTATATTCAGACGGGAGAACAGGATAATAATGTCCCACCTTATCATGGAAAAAAATTTGCCGCGGCGATGCAGCAGGCAAGTACGGGTGGAGATGTCCTGCTTCGGGTTCTGGCAAAAGGAAGCCATGATAGAGGTTCTGGTGAGGTGTTTTACCAAACCACAGCAGAAATGCAGATTTTTATCGAATATGCATTAGGTATGCGAGGTTAAAAAGTGAGGGAAAATAATGGCAAAATATATTATCAAGCGATTGTTGGTAGTAATACCAACGTTGTTATTTATCGTGTTTGTAGTGTTTTTTATCCTTAACATTACACCGGGAGACCCAGGAAGAATCATGCTGGGACCAACCGCAACACAGGAACAGGTCGATATGCTCAACGAATCTCTTGGTGTAAATCGCCCATTGTTGGTTCGGTATGGAGAGTATATCTGGAATGCGTTGCATGGTGATTTTGGGACATCCTATACCTTCAATGTTCCAGTTACCAGCGTTCTGATGCCAAAGTTTCCAACAACATTGAAATTGGCAGTTTTATCGGTAGTATTTTCGGCACTTCTTGGAATTCCACTGGGAATTCTTTCTGCAGTCAAGAAACATTCTCTACTTGACCATATGCTGACCGTTATCGCATTGTTTTTGGCATCGGTACCAGGATTTTGGCTGGGGTTGATGTTGATGTTGTTTTTATCCTTACAATTGGGACTGCTCCCGAGCAGTGGTGTTGGAACATGGCAGCATTTTGTAATGCCGGTTATGACACTTGCGTTGCCAAGCGCTGCATTTATCAGTAGATTGACACGAACCACAATGCTGGACAGCATGAATCAGGATTATATCCGAACAGCAAAAGGAAAGGGTGCAAGGGACGGAAGAGTAATTTTTGGACATGCACTGCGGAATGCATTAATTCCAGTTATTACACAGCTGGGAATGAATTTTGCCGGATTACTCGGAGGTGCCATGATCACAGAAATTGTTTTTGGTTTGCCAGGGTTCGGAAATGCGATTGTAGCAGCGATTAAGGCAAAGGATGTTCCGCTGACTATGTTTTCAGTAGTGTTCCTGTCAACCACATTTATGGTGATCATGCTGGTTGTCGATTTGATTTATGCTTTTGTGGATCCTCGAATTAAAGCACAATATGAATAGGAAGGGGGTGCAGAAATGTTTGGAAAGAAGAAAAAGATTGTGACCAACACAGAACCTGGTCAATGGAGAGAAATCTGGAGATTATTCTGTAAAAACAAAGTTTCTGTTGCAGCACTGATTTTTCTGATTATCATTATTTTCTTTGCGTTATTTGCCAATGTAATTGTGGATTATCAGACAGTCATTACACCTAATCCGCAGGAACGACTTTTAGGACCAAGCTTGGAGCACTTGTTTGGAACTGACCATATGGGCAGAGATCTATTTGGAAGGGTCATCCATGGTGCAAGATATTCTCTGATGTTTGGTGTTGTCTGTACCTCACTGAGCCTGTTTGGCGGATGTGTGCTTGGAGCAACAGCAGCCTATTTTGGCGGTAAGGTTGATACCTGGATTATGAGAGTTATTGATGCCCTGATGTGCATTCCCTATATGCTGATGGCATTAAGTTTGGTAGCAGCTATGGGAAGTGGACTAAAAAGTATGACGATTGCGATTGTAGTAGCGAGTGTGCCGAGCTTTACCCGCATGATTCGGGCGGTTGTCTTGACAGTAGTTCGTCAAGATTATATTGAAGCAGCACGAAGCTGTGGTGTAAAAGACCGGGATATTATTTTTCATCATGTACTGCCTAACGCAATTGGACCAATTATTGTAAATGCAATGATGAATGTTGCAGGCTTGATTATGTCAGCAGCAGGATTAAGCTTTATCGGTATGGGCATTCAGCCTCCAACACCGGAATGGGGCAATATGCTCAGTGAGGCAACCAGTTGGATGAGACAAAGCCCTCACATGATTATTTTTCCAGGTTTAGCGATTGTTTTAACTGCCCTCTGCTTTAATCTGTTGGGGGATGGTCTGACAGAGGCGCTTGATCCTCGTCAGGCTGAAAGATAAAAAATAAAAAAGGAGAGAATAAAATGAAAAAATTGATGGCTTTCTTATGTGCGTTGACCATGGCAGTCAGCATGACAGCCTGTGGAGGAACTTCGCAGACACAGACAGAAGAAAACACAACTTCTGCAGAAACAACCAATGAAACAACCAGTACAGAAAATACAGTACAGGCAGATGATGACACACTGGTATTTATTTCCCATATGACCAGTGAAACGCTCGATCCACTGACTACAGCATCCTCCAGCGGTGTTGATAAAAATGCAATGCATCAGATCTTTGACTGTCTGCTGCAGTTTGACAATGAAGGAACACCGGTTCCATGCTTGGCAGAAAGTTGGGAAGAGACAGATGGTGGAAAGGCTGTGCTGTTCCATCTGCGTCAAGATGTTACATTTCATGATGGAACCCCATTTAATGCAGACGCAGTTGTATATACTTTTGACAAGCAGTTTGCAAACCCACTGACTTCGTATGTTACAACCTATTATACAGCATGCGAAAAAGTGGATGATTACACCGTTAAGATTACAAAAGCAACACCGCATGTTGCTCTGCTTGCAATGATGGCAGAAGGTCCATTTATCGTTTCTCCGACAGCTTATGAAAAAGGAGCAGATCAGTTTGCAAAGAATCCGGTAGGAACTGGAGCTTATAAGTTTGAGTCTCAGGGTTCTGACCAGTACGTTCATCTGACAGCAAATGAAGATTATTTTGACGGTGCACCTTACTATAAGAAAGTAATTATTCGTACACCAGTGGACAGCAGCACAGCAATTGTAGCTCTCCAGAACAATGAGGCCGATATTGCAATCAACGTAACACCAAACCAGTTGGCTTTGGTAGAGGAAGACCCAAATCTGGTTGCAGAGGTAAATACTGGATGGTCCATTAAATATCTGAACTTCTATGCAGAGCCATTTACCAGCGATGAGAATTTAAGAAAAGCAGTATACTATGCAATTAATCGTGAAAATGCGGCAATGTTTAATAATGAACCAGAAACAGTGGCAGCAAAAACTCTTTATCCACTGCGTGTCATGGGAGATTATGCTGATCTGCAGACAATAGATGGTTATGATGTCGCAAAAGCACAGGAATATCTGGCACAGTCCAACTATAATGGTGAGACCTTGAAATTGTATATCAGCTCGAATGAAGCTTTGATCGCACAGTCGGTTCAGGCAGATTTGCAGGCAATCGGTATCAATGTTGAAATTGTTCAGCTGGACACCAATGCATACTATGCAAAGATTACAGACGGTGGTTGCCAGATGACCATTCTGGATTTTGGTACTGATCAGGTCAGCACAGAGGATATGCTTAACTTCTACGTTTCGGATGGTTATTATGGTGCTTATGTTTACAAAACACCAGAATATGATGCAGTGATGGAAAAGATCGACAATGAATACGATGCACAGGCACGCCGTGAGCTGGTTAAGCAAGCGCTTGAGATGCAGTACAGCTTCTACAACATGGTTCCAATGTACGAAAGCTACTTTAACTTTGTTCACCGTGCAGAATTAACAGGTTTTAATCCTGTCAGTGGTGCTAACTATGTCTACTATCTTGGTAAGGTAAAACCAGCAAACGCATAACAGGAAAACAATCTGCGGATAAAATGCCATTGAAGGAGCGTAGAATGAAATGCTGTTAATTAAAAATGGAAATCTGCATCTTCCGGGACAACAGGTTCTGAAAGAAGGAGATATTCTGATTGAGGGAGCATATATTAAACAGATTGGAAAAAATCTCTCAGATGAAGGAGTGGAGGTTTTGGATGCAACTGGAAAAGAGGTTTTTCCAGGATTAATTCTTCCACTCACTTCAGTAGGTTTGACCGATTATGCAAACTTAAGACAGAATGACTCAAACGAAATCTCATCTCCCTGTCATCCGGGACTGCATGTTCGCTACGCACTTGATGGCAGAGAGGTAGAGCGGCAACGATATTGGATGGGGGGCATCACCAGCTTTGGTGCTGCCCCTGCCAATGGGGCACTGCTTGCTGGACAGATGGGTGTCTATCACATCACCGGGTTTACAGCATCACAAATGTGTGTGCGTGATACAGTAGCAGTGAAGGGCAATTTTTTGTCTGATGTAAAATCCACTTTTCAGTCAAAGGGAGTGGAGCCGATGACCAGAATGGGGATGTCCGCACTTTTAAGACGAGAACTGGACGCGGCAAAAAGATGGATGGAAACAGGCAATAGCGAATATCATGCAGACTATGCAGCCTTGGCTAAGGTGCTGAGAAAAGAAATTCCTTTGCTGATGAATGCAAATACGGTGACAGATATCTCTGATGTTCTTGAGATTGGTAGAGAATATGGTATCCGGCTGATTCTTAATGGCGTATATGAGGGACATTTGGTCGCGGATCTGATCGAAGAAAGTAATGCATCGGTAATTCTGGGTGATCTGTTCGATTCTGGAGCAAGAATCTGGTATCAGACAGAAATTGACCAAATACTCTCATTAAGAGAAAAACAGCCTGTTTGTATTGGCTGCTCATCTGGTGGAGTGGGTAGAGAAAATCTATTGTGGAATGGATGTCGTTTGATTCAGGAAGGCTATTCTCCGGCAGACGTACTGGATATGATGACAGTAAAAATAGCAGAAGTTCTGGGAGTAGAAGATCTTATCGGTTCGATTCAGGAAGGACTGTTTGCAGATCTTGCTATTTACAATGGAAATCCGCTGGAGAGCTGGACGGCAGATGTTCAGGCAACACTGGTTGCTGGAAAAATTGTTTATCAAAAGGAAGGTGGAGCTGTATGCTGATTCAAAATGCAAAAATTCTGGACATGACAGGTGCGGCTCCTTATGTTGGAGATATTTTAATCCGGGATGGTCGTATTGTACAGATTGGAACTTCCTTGCAGGAAATGCCAGAGGAAGAAACAATTGATGCATCAGGATTGTGGGCTCTGCCGGGATTTGTGGATGCGCACACTCATCAGGGCGGTTTTGATATGATCGATCAGAACGGAATGGATTTGAATGAAATGACTGATCCGATCACGCCACAGGTGCGTGCAATCGATGGTTGTAATCCTCTGGATAGAAATTTCCAGAGTGTGGCATCGGCAGGGGTTACAACGCTGTGTGTTACACCGGGAAGCGGAAACGTAATTTGTGGACAGGCGTTTGTCGCTAAAAGCGTGGGAAACGATATTCATAAAATGGCAATCAAAAATCCATGTGCACTGAAGATTGCTTTGGGAATGAATCCAAAAGGAGTATATGGGGGAAAAGGAAAAGCCCCAATGACCCGCATGGGAATTGCGGCACTTTTGGATGAAACTTTTGCAAAGGCACAGAATTATCGCTTGGAAAAAGAAGAAGCATATAAAACAGGAAAAAAGATGCCAGACTACAATGAAAAGTATGAAGCGATGATTCCAGCATTGGAAGGGAAAATACCGCTGAAAATTCATTGTGAACAGTTTGATATGATGACGGCAATAGAGATTGCAAAAAAATATCATTGTCATCTGACAATTGAGCATGCATGGTCGGCAAAGGATTTTTTGAATGAACTCAAAAACAGCAATGCGGACATTAACTATGGTCCGGTTGGTGTGCCGACCGGATTCGGAGAATTGACCGGTGCTGATTTGCTGGATGCAGTATTGCTGGATCAAAAAGGAGTCAATGTTTCACTGATTTCCGATTCACCAATTCTGTCAGAGGATATTCTTCTGATTCAGGCAGGAGAGGTTGTTCGATATGGAGCAGCACCGGAACGTGCTTTAAGAATGATCACAATCAATCCTGCAAAAGCTTTGGGCGTGGATCATCGGGTTGGTAGTCTGGAAATCGGAAAAGATGGAGATATTGTTCTGTTTGATGGAATGCCTGTACAAGATGTGGCGGCAAAATTGCAGTATACCATTATAGAAGGAAAGATTGTATATTGCGCCCGGGAAAGGAGCTGAGATAGATGAAAGATGCAGCCCAAGCTCTGTTACATATTGAGAATCTCAAAACAGTCATTTCCAGTAAGGATGGGAAGCTGGTTCCGGTCGATGGAGTAGATATCACTATTCCAAAGGGAAAGACAGTCGGCATTGTGGGTGAGTCCGGATGCGGAAAAAGTATGACAGCAATGTCGATTATGGGTTTGCTCCCCAATACCACACATATCGAAGAAGGAAAAATTCTGTTTCAGGATATGGATCTGACCAAACTGAATCCAAAAGAATTAAGGAAAATCACGGGAGACAAAATTTCCATTATCTTTCAGGAGCCGATGACCAGCTTGAATCCTGTTATCCAGGTGGGAAAGCAGGTTCGAGAAGCGATTCTGCTGCATGAAAAAGTCAGCAAAGAAGAGGCAAAACAGAGAGTAATTGAAATTTTCCGACAGGTTGGAATTCCTGAGCCAGAACGCAGATATAATGCCTATCCGCATCAGCTATCCGGCGGATTGAGACAACGTGTTATGATTGGTATGGCGATGGTATGTAATCCAGATCTGCTGATAGCGGATGAGCCGACCACTGCTCTAGATGTAACAATTGAGGCGCAGATTCTGCATCTGATGCGTCAGCTCCAAAAGGATAAGGGAACATCAATCATGATGATTACCCATAACCTGGGAGTAGTAGCAGAAATCTGCGATCAGGTATATGTAATGTATGCCGGAAAAGTCGTAGAGAGTGCAGAGGTACATGAACTGTTTCAAAATCCAAAGCATCCATATACACAGGGACTTTTGGGAGCACTTCCAAAAATGGACTCCAGGCAAAGGCTCAACAGCATAGATGGAATGGTTCCTACATTAAAGGATATGCCAATAGGATGCCGTTTTGCTCCAAGATGTCCAATGGCAACCCAGAAATGCAGGGAAGAACAGCCTGCTTTGGTGGATGTTACAGCAGGACATCAGGTTCGATGTTTTATGTCTTGCAGTAAGTAAGGAGGGAGAAGATGGAAACTGAAGTTTTGATGCAGGCTCGTGGAGTTAGGAAAGAGTTTAAGGCAACAGGAAAAATCGTACATGCAGTCAGTGGAGTAGATATGGACATTTATAGGGGAGAAACACTGGCATTGGTAGGAGAATCTGGTTGCGGAAAATCGACCCTGGGTAAGCTCTTGCTTCGATTGATTCCGGCAACTGCTGGAAGTATTGTTTTTGACGGAGAGGACATTACAAAAATGAATAAAAATCAGCTGCGTCAGGCAAGACAAAAAATGCAGTTGATTTTTCAGGATCCATATGCATCTCTGGACCCGAGAATGAATGTAGGAGAAATTATTTCAGAACCACTGCGAGCATACAAAATCTATCGCTCAGAAAAAGAGTTGGAGCAAAGAGTTCGAGAGTTGATGGATAAAGTTGGAATTCGTCCGGAATTTTATCATCGTTATCCGCATCAATTTTCCGGTGGACAGCGTCAGCGTGTAGGAATTGCGCGAGCACTGGCACTGAACCCAAAATTGATTGTTTGTGATGAACCGGTCTCTGCACTTGATGTTTCGATTCAGGCACAGATTCTCAATCTTTTGCATGATTTGCAGCAAGAACTGGGATTAACTTATTTGTTTATCAGCCACGACTTAAGTGTTGTGCGATATATTTCCAATAGAGTGTGTGTGATGTTTCTGGGAAAAGTATGTGAAATTCGGGACACAGATTCGTTATATGCAAATCCTTGTCATCCCTATACTAAGTTTTTGCTGGATTCCACACCTCAGCCTGATCCAAACCGCAGGAAGGAAGATCGTGCGCTGTTGACAGGAGAAATTCCCAGTCCAATTAATCCCCCATCAGGATGCAGATTCCATCCAAGATGTCCGTTTGCACAGGAAATTTGTAAGACTCAGGAACCGGAGCTGAAACCGTGTATAGGCGGAATGTGTGCTTGCCACTTTCCTTTAAATCAATAATGACAAAGAAAAGCTTTCTGCTGCCCTAAGTGATAGCAGAGAGCTTTTTTCTTAAAAAATAGTTTGACCGGCAGATAAATTTTGTATATAATAAAAGAAAACAATGGTAGATTTTGGAAAATATTAGAGAAGGGAAGTACAGTATGCCGAAACAGACTTTTTTTAATCTGCCAGAGGAAAAACGAAACCATATTATAGAAGTTTCTATTGATGAATTTGCAAAAGCACCCTATCAAAATATCAGCATCAACCATTTGATTAAAAGTATGAATATCCCAACAGGAAGTTTTTATCAGTATTTTGAAGATAAGAAAGATCTCTATTTTTATATATTGTCTTTTTATATTGATGGGATATTAGAAGAATCTATACAAGAAGATAAGAAATTTGATTTGCTGAATTCAGATTACAATGTGCAGGCGATGGATGTGTTTTCATCTGTTAAGGAAAAAATGAAAAACTATCAGGAAATCTTTATAGATAATTTTGAAAAGGCTCCACTGCAGATCAAACGAGATTGGACCTTCGATGTATTAATTGGCGGAAAATATATGGCTCTATACGATTACAGCTTTTTCGACAATGAGCAACTGGATCCCATGATTAAAAAGAATAAATCGCTTCTTTTGGGGATGGTGTTGGCAATTCCAAATGTTATAAGAAGATTTTGCAATCAGGAAGATATTCAAGAAGAGCTGAAGATGTATCAATTTTGTATAGATATCTTAAAAGCTGGACTTATAAATTTTTGTTCAGATACTGAAAAAAGCCACAACATTAATAAGCAGGAAACAAATACCCGAGAAAGATAAAAGCTTTCTCGGGTATTAATATTTAATAATAGAAATAGAAATTTTCTGACAAGAAGGAAAAAGCAATAAAAATATGATAATCTTGTATTCTTTATGATCATGTAGAATAAATATCATGAATGCTTTAAAACTGCCGAATGTATGGAAAAAGGTTAGTTTGTTTGAGTCAACATCTTTCAATAATAATGTGACCAAGAAAATTACAGAATACATTAAACGATATCAAGCTATATTTTTACTTCTATTAAGTACCCTATCAGAGCTCCAATATTTGCACTGGTTGAAGCAAAAAATCCAATATCAGAATCTGGATTTGATGATGAAACCACTCCTGGCGGTGGCGGCGGCAGCAATAATGATAGGGATGATACGACAACAATTGGTGATGAACCAGTCCCACTTACTGATCGACCAACAGTAACGATTGATGATGAAGATGTTCCTCTGAATGACCTTCCAGATGATACTGTAACGATTGATGATGGTGAAGTACCATTGAAAAATGTTCCGGATACTGGTGATATTATTCCAGTTACAGCAATGGCAGCAGCATTATCATTGTGTGGTATTATTGCCTTAAATAGGAAGAAGAAATAATCTTTCTAATTTGTTGTGAAAAATAAAAAGTAAAAGGAAGCAGGCACATTGTGCCTGCTTCCTTTTGTATTGTGGGATAACTGTAAGTGGATTTTTGTTTTAAGCATGAGTTGATAGGAATAGTTTATTAAGTAGTTCCAAGTTAACATAATTTTAAAGAAAAGTAGTGTGCTTGAGAATAATTGTTAAATATGTGATTTTTAAGTGACAAAAATATAACGATATTCTATAATTTTTGAGATTTGCTAGTATGAAAAAATTAAAAGAGAAGAATATTGAGAAGGCGAATAATTTGTGATATAGTGTAGATGATTGTAGTATTTAGAGGAAAGGAGAAAGAAAAATGGATATAACAAGAGCAGTTGAAATATTGAATGCAGTAGCACAAGGTGTGAATCCATTTACTGGAGAAGTTCTTCCAGCAGATTGTATATGTAATCAGGTGGAGATGGTGAGAGCATTGTATTGTGTTTTAAATGAAGTTAAGCCATCATTGGGAAAAAAAGAGAAATCTCAACCAGAGAATGCGGGGAAACCATGGACGCAGGAAGATGATGCAATCTTATTGCAGATGTTTGATCATAATTATACACCAGATAATATAGAAGAATATTTTAAAAGGAGTCAAGGTTCTATTGCATCTCGTTTAGTTCGTCTAGGGAAAATTGAATCCAGAGATGAATACCGAAGGAGAAGAGAATAATTATAAAAGTGTTTCAAAAGGTAAAAAAGATTTTTTTGTTGAGCTTATTTGATGATACATAGGTGTACAAAAAGATACTAATCAAAAACATTTCCTTACATTACATAACAAAATAAAGAATGTATAGTATAAATTATATTACGCCTCTACGATAATGATCAGTTATGGATTGCATCCACCATTCATGATCACGGAAAATGATGTATACACAAAAGGCTCCCCTCAGAAATTTTCTGAGGGGAGCCTTTTGTTCATTATGAAAAGTATATGGTATATAAAATAACGATTTCTCAGGAGAAGTATCTGATGGAAAGCATGACAATTAAAAAGAAAGTTTATTTTACATATTTTTTTACAAACAGAAAGTAATGAAAGTAAAAATAAACATAAAAGTAGATCAGCACAAAAAATCCAGGAAAGATTATAGCAGAGAGCCTGTCAGATGGAATTTTGATTTGAGAAATCAGATATTTTACGCCATTTATTCCTGTTTTGTGGTATGCCATGCATCGTATATATTGAAATACCATCAGTTTAACTTATTCCTGACCTATGTTGTGATCGACATATGGAAAACAATAACTACGGGTTAACACTGACGCCGAGAAGAATAACCATATTGTCTGTAATATTTTTCCAGCTATGCGGAGTGTTTGGTGGAACATAGACACTGTCGTGAGGATTCAGGATAAATACATCATCGCCTAAAGTGATTTCCAAGCTTCCGTTGAGCAGAAACATAAACTCTTCTTCCTTATGACAAAACACTACTGTTTCGGAATATTCATTTACAGGGTAGATCTCGTAGATTTCGGGATTCATTTTGTTGCTGTGCATTTGGGAAAATAGAGTGTATTGCTGAAAACCTTTTGATATTCTCAAATTTGCTCTTTTATAGTTTCTGGCAATACACTGCTCGCTGTCGGATGAGGTTTCCTGAGTAAAAAAGCAGCTTAGATCAGTAGAAAAAACATCAGCTAGAGCAGAAAGAGTGTTTAAGCTGAATGTTGTGTAGCCTCTTTCCAATTGAGATAAAAATCCTGGAGAAAGATTTACCTTTTCACTCAACTGTTTTAAGGTCATTTTATTTTTTATCCGTAAATCATGTATATATTTTCCTATTGTTTCATTTTGTGATAATTCTTTCATATTGCTTCCTCATATTTAAAAATTACTTAATACAGTAAAACGTTGTGGCAATAAATTTACCACAACGTTTTACCGGGATGTTATTATTATGCTTTGGATGCTTCGAGTTCTTTTTTCTCCTGCTCTTCTACACAGTACAAAGCGTTGATATGCTTAATATAGAAATGCATAAGAAGATAACGAATTACCTGGTCAGCTGCAATAATGATCCAAATTGTAACCAGTGGCCAATGGAATACCCATGCAGCGAGAGATGCTAATGGAATACGGATAATCCAGATACCAAAACCAGAAATGTACATTGGAACCTTTGTGTTGCCAAGGCCGTAAAGCATGCCTTTTTGTGTGCGCTGTACATTCTGTGGAATAAGGATAAGACCCATGATAATCAGGTATACAGTACCAATTTCTTTCAGGGCAGGATTATCTGTAACGATGGACATAAACACACCTGGGAGGAAAATCATAACTGCAGAACCGATACCACTGATAATGGAGTTCATCCACATCTGCTGTCTGTAATACTCACGGAACAGAGGGCCATTCTTTTCGCCCAGTGCTTTACCAGCTAATGTTGTAGCTGCAACGGTAAAACCTATAACAGGAAGTTCTGTTAAAGTTTCAGCGCTGGAAGCGAGAGAATAACCAGCATATGCATCTGTACCGAATACAAGGATAACTTTTGTCATAACAATTGCAGACATCTGCCAGAATCCGGATTCGAGAGCAATTGGAATAGCTTTTTTAAATGTAACTTTGATTGGTTCCGTATTCTCAATTTTCCAGGAAGTAATACCGATTTTCTTGAAAACAGGTTTGCGGGAGAGCATGTAAAGGCCAGAGACACCGCCAACAATCTGGGAGCTTACAGTTGCCCAGCCTGCACCAATTAAATCCCAATTCAGAACAAAGATGAAGAGGTAACCCAAAACAATGTTTACAATGTTTACAGCAATCTGTATGTACATTGGGGTTTTGGTATCTCCTACAGAATAGAACAAAGATGCATTCATCTTCATCATAATAAAGAATGGTAAACCAACCATAACGATATTCATGTAGGTACGTGCAGATGCCAGAATCTCAGCATCTTTTGTAAAGAAGGAAAGAATCGGCATTGGGAAGAATACCAGAACTGCCATACAAATAAAGCCAATTCCCAAAGTTACTGTACAGATATTTTTGAATGCCTGGATGATTTCTCTGTATTTGCCTTCGCCGTAAAGCTTAACAAAGTAAACCATAGCACCAATGCGGATACTTCCCCAGAAAACAGCGAGAAGATCCGTGATTCTAAATACAACTCCCTGTGACGAAATTGCAAGTGCCGAAAGACGTCCAACCAATGCGGACGACACAATTCCAGCAAGGTATCCGAAAATACCTTCCAGGATAATTGGAACGATAAGCACAAGAATTTCTTTTCTGATGGCTTTTTTATCCAGAGTTGTTACCGTGTTTGACATACGCTTACCCTCCTGAAATTTATTTATCAAGACCATTTGTCGTCAATGGCCTTAATGCCTAAAATAAGCATTTTTATGGCATCGAAAAGCACGTATATATTGTGAGCTTCGTCAGCACCGTGTGCAGCTCCATGGCCTTTTGGGAATGGTTTCACTTCATGCGGATTGCCGCCGCCAAATCCGCAGCCATTATCAAAAAGACGGGCATAAGTGCATGCACCCATAACATATGGCTTTTCATTTGCATTAAATTCTTTATTATAAAGCTCTGTAAGCATAGAAACTATTTCATTTTCAGGCTTTTGGTAGTATCCTTTGCTTACTTTTACAATTTTCACCTCCAAGCCAGTTTTCTTTCCATAGGCAATCAGCTTCTCGACGACATCATCGATATTTAAGGTTACAGGTGTTCTGATATCGAAGGTAAGGGTGATGTTTTGAGCATCACTTTCTGCCTTAAAGACCTTGACAGATGTTTTTCCACTCATTTCATCAGAATGATTGATACCAAGGCAATGCCCATCAATATCAGCAAGAATTTCTCTGATATATTTTTCATCCTGATCATTTTTAAATAACCGCTCTTTACCGGTAAATTGATGCAGAACAGGATTTGCTACTTTTTCAGTTTTTCCTATCACCATGTTTTCGCCGTTGATAGTGGACTCACAATAGTCATGTACCAACCGCTGTTTGGAGCCATAGGAGTTTACAGACTCTACATGCTCAGCCTTTGGTGCAGAAATACTGAAATGAACCAGCCCTTTTTCGCCATTTACGGTAGGAAAATCATCGTCTACAGCTAATCCCCAATCAGGCTGGCCTGCTCTTTCAAGATAGTATTGAAGATCATCCATGCCGCATTCCTCATTACTGCCGAATACCAGCCGGATATCATTTTTTAATGGAATACCATATTCTTTGAAGAAAGCCAAAGCATAGAGAGAAGCAATCAGAGGTCCCTTGTCATCAACGACACCTCTTCCCACAATATAGTCTCCATATACTTTACCTGCAAAGGGATCGTAGATGTTATCATCAACCGTAGGAACTACATCAGCATGGGTTGCGATTATCAGACGTTTTCCAGTCTGATTTTCACGACACATGACCTCCAAGCAGCGATAATCATAATTTTTTGTAACCAGGTGTTTTTCTTTACACAGCTGATCACAAAAATCAATTGCTTTGGCACACTCGATACCATAAGGTTTACCCGAGTGGTCCTCCACATTTATGCTGGGTATTTTTACGAGGTCGCAAGTTCTTGAAACAATCTCAAATTTGTTTTTTTGAAGATATTCTTCAATTTGCTCTTTCAGATTCATAGTCTCTCCTCCTTGTTTTGCCGTAGTAGTTTTTAGCTGTATTCAGAACTGAAGCAAATACCTGTCATCCTTTGTTAGGTGCGGTAAAGTTTTGCTACAGTAAAAAAGACGCAAATATCCCAGAAAACTGATTAATTGATTAGTTTTTCACAAAATCCCCCTTTTTCCATATATTTTCAAAGGAAAAATATGGAATTTATAAGTTATTTTGCATATTAATGAAAATGATTTCATGAATTAATTGTTTTGTACTGATCTGATATTTTATCTTATAGCAAATTATTTTTTTAAATTATTTTCTATAACCAAACAATAGTACAACTTCTACGAAAAGTCAATAGCATGTAGAAAGAAATTATTGATTATTCTAAAAATATCTGTTTTCCATTATCTTTTGTATAAAATATTAGTAAATATATCTAAAGGAATTTGGAAGGGATCTTTAAGAACTTATGTAAAACAAGCGAAAAAATATCTTAGTATTGGATATAAATTCACTGTGATTATTATCATAGGTATCAGTTTGTTCTGTTATATTGGACAAAAGCATATTTTTAACTGGATTGTTTCGGATGATTCAGTAATATTGAGTGCGGAAAATCTGATTCTGTGGCTTTTTGTAATGGCATTGACTAAGGTGGGCTATCAGATTTATATGGTGTTTCTTCAAGGTATAGGAAAAGAAAGGGGTGTTTTGCAAAGTGTAATTGCATCTACGATAATAACT
>ERZ791746.714-NODE-714-length-27042-cov-8.963760_pt1 | contig 27042 bp, 36 predicted proteins | sample MGYA00510038_ERZ791746 | MGnify/ENA primary metagenome ERZ791746 (study PRJEB30046, sample SAMN00792018) | human gut metagenome | study: EMG produced TPA metagenomics assembly of the A metagenome-wide association study of gut microbiota in type 2...
TTGCGGCCGTGCACGCCCCGGACCCGGACGCGGATGCCGAGCACGCGGCGGACTACGACGCCGCCATTCAGGCAGCCGGGGGGCTCGATCTGGTGATCCTCGGTCTGGGTGAGCGCGGCCACGTTGCGTTCAACGAGCCGGGCGCGGGATTTGGCGAGAAAACGCACATTGCCAAGCTCGCGGAGGTGACGCGCGAGGCCATTGCTGCGGATTTCGGCACGCTCGAGCAGACGCCGGAGCACGGCATCACGATCGGTATCCACACGATCCTGGGCGCGAAAAAGATCCTGCTCGTCGGCTTTGGCGCGCGCTGCGCGAAGGCGGCCAACGCCACGCTCACGGGCCGTCCGGAAACGTTTATCCCCGCGTCGTTCCTGCAGCTGCATACGGATGTCGAGGTTTATCTTGACGCGGACGCTGCTGCGCAGTTATAATCAATAGTTGCCTGCGGTGTTTGCGGGCGATTCTGATCGGAGGGAAGCATCCATGTCCAAATATTTCGGCACAGACGGCTTCCGCGGTGAGGCCAACGTGGGCCTGACGGTGGAGCACGCTTACCGGATCGGCCGGTTTCTCGGCTGGTATTACGGCCGGGAGCACAAGTGCTCGGTCGTGATCGGCAAAGATACCCGCAGATCCAGCTATATGTTTGAAAATGCCCTGTCTGCCGGCCTGACGGCCTCGGGCGCAGACGCCTATCTCATGCACGTGACGACGACGCCGAGCGTGTCCTACATCGTCCGTTCGGACGATTTTGACTGTGGCATCATGATCAGCGCGAGCCACAATCCCTTTACGGACAACGGCATCAAGCTGCTCAACAGCGCCGGTGAAAAGATGGAGCAGAGCGTCATTGACGAGATCGAGAACTATCTCGACGGCAATCTGGAGATCCCGTTTGCCACGGGCGCGAACATCGGCCGCACGCAGGACTATTCCGCCGGCCGCAACCGCTACATCGGCTATCTCATCAGCCTGTCCACGCACTCGTACAAGGGCATGAAGGTTGGCCTGGACTGCGCCAACGGCAGCACGTGGATGATGGCGAAGAACATCTTCGACGCGCTCGGCGCGGACACGTATGTCATCGGCAATGAACCCGACGGCACGAACATCAATCGGGACTGCGGCTCGACGCACATCGAGAACCTGCAGAAGTATGTCCGCCTCAACCGGCTGGACGTGGGCTTTGCCTTTGACGGCGACGCCGACCGCTGCCTGGCCGTGGATGAAAACGGCTCGGTCGTCAACGGCGACAAGATCCTGTATGTCTGCGCACGCAATATGCAGACTGAGGGCCGCTTCGGCAATTCCAAAGTGGTCACGACGGTCATGTCCAACCTCGGCCTGTACAAGGCGCTCGACGAGGCCGGCATCGGCTATGAAAAGACGGACGTTGGTGATAAATACGTCGCGGAGAATATGCGCGCCAACGGACACCTGATCGGCGGCGAACAGTCCGGGCACATTATTTTCGGCAAATATGCCAATACTGGTGACGGACTGCTGACGGCCATCAAGCTCATGCAGGTCATGCTCGACCGCAAAAAGACGCTCTCCGAGCTGGCCGCGCCGGTGCGCGAGTACCCGCAGCAGCTTACGAATGTGGAGGTCGATGACAAAGACGCCACGCTCAATGACCCCGCGGTCGTTGCGGCGGAGCAGGCCGTCACCGAGCGGCTCGGCGACGAGGGGCGCATCCTCGTGCGCAAGAGCGGCACGGAGCCGGTGCTGCGCGTCATGGTCGAGGCGGCCACGCACGCGCTGTGTGAGGAAAATGTTGCGTCTGTGATCGACGCCATGCAAAAGAGCGGACATCTGATCCGGGTGAGATGATATGATGACGATACAAGACCTGCTCGACCTGAGCAAGACGATCGCGGCCCCGCTGTTTGCGGGCAAGACCTATCCGTGGGAGGCTCTGGCGGAGATCGGAGATTTCATTCTTCAGCTCGGCCCGACGCTCCCGGCGGAGGAATACGAGCAGCGCGGCGAGAACATCTGGATCGCGCGCGATGCCAAGATTTTCGACAGCGCTTATATCGCTGGCCCCTGCATCATCGACCACGGCGCCGAGCTGCGCCAGTGTGCCTTTGTGCGCGGCAATGCGATCGTGGGCAAAAACGCCGTCGTTGGTAACTCCTGCGAGCTGAAAAACGTTGTCCTGTTTGATAACGTCCAGACGCCGCACTTCAACTACGTCGGCGATTCCATCCTCGGCTACAAGTCCCACATGGGCGCGGGCTCCATCACGTCAAACGTCAAGAGCGACAAGACGCTCGTCGTCATCAAAAATGGGGCCGAGCGCATCGAGACCGGCCGCAAGAAGGTCGGCGCCATCCTTGGCGATTATGTGGAGGTCGGCTGCAACAGCGTCCTGAACCCCGGCACGGTCATCGGCCGGCACTCAAACATCTATCCGGTGTCGTGCGTGCGCGGCGTCATCCCGGCGGACAGCATCCTCAAGTCCTCGGGCGAGGTCGTCCACAAGAAATAAAAGCAAAATCCCATCGGCGTAAGCTGATGGGATTTTTGCTGCCGTCCGCGGCCTTACAGCAGACTGCGGTAGTCCTCGTCCGGCGTCACGCAGTCCGGCGGGAAGAACTCGTCGATGGGGAAGTGGATGCGGCTGAACATCGAGCACGGATCGTCCTCGGTCGAGCCCTGGCACGCTTTGTCCGGCATGCAGTAGTCGTAGGCCGGGATGAGCAGCTGCGTGTCGCGCTCGAGCCGGATGATCGAAAACTGCCCCAGCGTCACGTACAGCTTCTTGCCGCAGCAAGTCAGCGAGAGCTCTTCGCCCATGGCGTCGAGGATCTTCTGCGGGATGGCGCGCGGCTCCTGCTCGGACTCCACGGAACTGCCGCAGTCCACCAGCTTCATGTGCAGGGCGATCGGGTCGACGGATTCGACCACGCCGATCGGCAGGCCGTTCTCGCACGGATCGCAGCAGCAGTCGTCGGAGGCAAATACCTTTGCGCTCGCCTGACTGCCGAAGAGCATGACGCGCTTATCGAAGATCGCAAGGCCGCACACCGGCTCGCAGCCGGGGAACGTCTCGCCGCGCACGCGGTAGAAGTACGTCACGTCCACCGTATAGTAGCCCTTGTTGAAGGTGATCTCCTTGACGTGCACGTCGGCGCACAGCAGCTCGGCGCTGCGCGGACGCACGCTCAGGGCGCAGTCCAGCTTCGCCTGCGAGCAGGCCGTGGGATACACCCGCAGGTCCTCCACGCAGTCTTTGTCGCGGCAGGAGTCGAAGATCTTGCGCGTATGGATACAAACCGCTTCCCGGACGGCGGCGCTGCCCTCGACCGGTCCCGGTACCACTTTGTCTGCCATTTCATAACCTCCTGGCATCAGATTGAAGCACGCTTCAGTAACAGTGTATGCGTGGCGGTTTTCGATGTGATTCCTTTTGAAAGCGCTTTACACAAAACGCTTTCCGCGTTATAATATATTATTATCCCATATGGGAGGTGCGCCATGGAAGGGCTCGGTTTCATTCACGAGAAACTCGACATTAAGATCCTCATCCTCTACATTTTGAATCATTTACCCGCGGCGGTGGATGCGCAGACGTTGTCCGACCTCGTTTTCTGCGACAACGGCATCGGCTATTTTGATTACTCTGACTGTCTTGCGGAATTGGTGGATACGGCGCACATCACGGAAGAGGGCGGCAAGTACCGCATCACGGAAAAGGGCAGCCGCAATGTCAGGGAGGTCGCCAGCAGTCTGCCGTACTCCGTGCGCATGAAGGCCGACCGCGTCACGGAGCCGATCGCCGAGCAGATGCGCCGCGCCGCCATGATCGTCGCGCAGCATACGAACACGCCGGAGGGCGGGTGCAATGTGCATCTCTCGCTTTCGGACGGGATCGGCCGGATCGTTTCCATGCAGCTGCTGGCTGCCGACGAGGCGCAGGCGCGCACGATGGAGCACTATTTTAAGGCACACGCGGAGGATGTCTATCAGACGCTCGTGCGTATGCTCACAGAAAGCGAGGAAAACAAAGCATGAACACCTATATCCCCGAGGGCTATAAGAGCCTGCTCGGCGTTTATGACACGCAGAAGGCCATCGGCCTGCTCAAACGTCTGTTTGAGGATCAGCTCGCCGCGAAGCTGAATCTGTTTCGCGTTTCGGCGCCGCTGTTTCTGGAAGAGGCCAGCGGCCTGAACGACAATCTCAACGGCTACGAGCGCCCGGTCTTGTTCGATATTCCCCAGGCCGGCAAGGAGGCACAGGTCGTCCAGTCGCTCGCCAAGTGGAAGCGCATGGCGCTCCACCGCTATGATTTCTATCCCGGCAAGGGCCTTTATACCGACATGAACGCCATCCGCCGCGACGAGGATGTGCTCGACAATCTGCACTCGGTCTACGTCGATCAGTGGGATTGGGAAAAAATCATTGAGAGCAGCGACCGGAATCTGGACTATCTCAAGTCGACGGTCATGGATATCGTTGCCGCTGTCTGTGACACGCAGCGCACCATGCGCGCGATCTATCCGCAGCTTCAGGTGCTGCCGGAGCTGGAGCGCCAGGTGACGTTTGTCACGGCGCAGGAGCTGGAAGATCGTTATCCGGACCTGACGCCGAAGGAACGCGAGCACGCCTTCGTGCGCGAGCACCACACGACGTTCATCATCGGCATCGGCGGCGCGCTGCGCTCCGGCAAGCCGCACGACGGCCGCTCGCCGGACTATGACGATTGGACGATGAACGGCGACATCCTGTTCTGGAACGAGCTGCTCGACTGCGCGTTTGAGCTCTCGTCCATGGGCATCCGTGTCGATCCCGAGAGTCTGGATCGTCAGCTGACCATTGCCGGCTGTGACGACCGCCGCGAGCGGACCTATCACAAGATGCTGCTGGCAGGGCAGCTGCCGCCGACGATCGGCGGCGGCATTGGCCAGTCGCGCCTGTCCATGCTGCTGCTCGGCAAGGCACATATCGGTGAGGTGCAGGCGTCCGTCTGGGACGACGAGACGACCGCCGCCTGTGAGCAGGCCGGCATCCTGCTGCTGTAAATACGTTTCTATGCAAAGGCCCGGAGCCATCGGCTCCGGGCCTTTTGTCGTGTATTTTTGCGCACTTTGTCGAATTAAGATGTGAAACATGGCCAAATCCCCGCACAAAGATGCCGTGGTGTGTTATACTGCCCCACGCAAAGGAGGGCGGACGATGCAGCCGTTGTTTCAAAAATACAGGCACGCGCTCTGGTTTCTGCTCTTCGGTGCGCTGTCGGCTTTTTATTTCGTGTCGCAGCACCTCGGTCTGCGTTACCATGTCGTGCACCTGCCGCTCGATGACCGGATCCCGTTTTGTCCGGCGTTCGTCGTGTTTTACATCCTGTGGTATTTCTATGTGCCGGGGTGCATGCTCTGGGCCTGTTTCCGGGCCAGGGATGTGTTTTACCGGCAGGTGGCGGCGCTGTTTTCGGGTGCGTTTGTCTGTGCGGCCGTGTTTGTGCTTTATCCGACGTGTGTGGATTTTCGCCCGAGCGCAGCGGGGCCCGGCTTGGCTCGTGCGCTGTGCCGCCTGATCTATGCCAACGATGCGCCGGTCAACGTGTTTCCGAGCCTGCACTGCTATGAGGCGCTGGTCATGCATCTGGCGACGTTTCGCGTGCCGCCGCTGCGTGCGCACAAGGCGCTGCGTCTGGCGTCCGCTGTATTGGTCATTTTGATCTGCCTGTCCACGCTGCTGGTCAAGCAGCACTCTGCGGCGGATCTCATCGCCGGCTGCGCACTTGCCGTGGCCGCGCATTCGCTGACAACGTATCTGTTTTCCAAGAGGAGGTCTCACCATGATCATACGACCGTTTAATGCTGCCTATCTGCTGCTCCTTGCGTTTGCCGCCGGAGCGGTCGTGCTGCTGTGGGCTCTGCTGCGCGGCCGGTCGGAGCGTTGCCGTGCCGCCGTGCTTATCGCGCTGTGTGCAGTGAACATCATCGGATTTTTCGTCTATAAAGGCTTTTTGTCCCGGGATGTGCAGTTTTTGCAGGCGTCGGGGCTCGACCGGTTCAACTGGTTCAACGAGCTGCCGCTGCAGCTCTGCAATATCAACATGTTCCTGATCCCAATCGGCATCCTGACGCACCGGCGCTCCTTGCTCGGGTTTGCCTTTTTCGTCGCGCCGCTCGGTGCGCTCATGGCGCTTGTGTTTCCGGAGGCGCCGTTTGTTGGCTACTCTCTGTGGCTGCCGCGGATGCTGGGATATTATATCACGCACATGCTGATCCTGATCTGCGGGTTCAGCCTGACAACACTGGGCTTTTACCGGCCTCGGCTGAAGGATCTGCCGGGCGTCACAGGGGCGCTTTTGACGACTGCATTTGCGGCATTCCTTGTGGACCTGCTGCTGCGGCACACCGTTTGTCCGCAGGCAAATTATTTCTTCGCATTCGGGCAGGACATAGACGTCAGTATCCTGAACCTGCTCTGGAAGTGGATACCGGTGCCGTTTTTGTATGAGCTTCCGGCGCTTGCCATTCTCTTTGTCTATATGGGGCTGGTCTGCTTGGTGTTTTCCAAGCTGGATGCGCACCGTGCACGGCGGGCTGCTGCGGGATAAACGAAAAGCCTGACGCAGATTGCGTCAGGCTTTTTCAAGGTCATGGCAAAAAATGCCGCCGCAGATATCCCTCCGCAGCGGCTACTGGAGCGGGATACGGGAATCGAACCCGCTGAAAAGCACAGTAAAACCATTGAAAACACTACATTTTCTACTTTGAGTTAGCATTTTCGTTAGCATTTTGCGTGAAAAATCCGGCCATAGCGTTTTCCGCCTTAACCCGGTCAGCGTTTGCGATGTGCGTGTAAATGCGTATCATGGTCTGGTTGTCTGCCCATCCGCCGAGCTGCATCATCTCCAGCTCCGGCACACCGAGGTGATACCCCAGCGACGCGAAGCTGTGCCGCAGCCCGTGCGTGCCGACCTGCGGCAGCCCATTGCGCGCGCACACGCGGTTGATCTGGTGGTAAATCGTGTTCGGGTTACAGCGCACGACCGGCCCGGACTTGTCTTCGACGGCCTCCAGTGCGGCCAGCAGTTCCGGTATCATGATAGGGATTGTGCGCGTGGAAGATCGGTTTTTGTTGGATGCCTTTTGCTGCGGCTGCTGATCCTCGCCGATGACGACCGCACCGGATACGCGAATCGTCTTTGCGGTCAGGTCTATGTCCGACCAGTTAACCGCCATGATCTCCGATCGGCGGAGGCCGTGCAGCGCCAGCAGCGCGGGAATGGCAAACGGCTCGTTTGCAACGTCTGCCACAAAGATTCTGATTTGCTCCGGGTCGAGCCATTGGCGTTCGTTCGGCGGCACTTGCGGTAGCGTTACCTTGGGCACGTCGTACCCGCCGAATTTTAGCGCGGCCGCGATCATCATCCACGCATTTTTCAATGTCTTGGGTTTCACACTTTTCGCCTCGGCGCTTACAATCGCCTGCCAGTTCGCAATCTCGCGGACTGGCTTTTTCATTTGCGCGGTAAACCGGTTTCGCGACATGGATTTGTATTCCCGGATTGTTGACGGCGACAGCACACCGCGCTTTGCGTCAATGTATGCCGTCACGCACTGTCCCAGCGTTTGCGTACTCTTGCAGGGGATGCGCTGCCCGTTGCGGTAGTCGGCTTTGATCTTTTCCGCCTGCCGGATGCACTCCGTCCGTGTTGCCGCCGACACCGGCACGCTTGCTCCGCCGAGGCGCATCTGGATAAACCACGTCCCGCTTTTCAGCTTTCGCGGCTCTGGCACTTTCATCGTGTGTTATCACCGCCTATCAGCGCGTCCGGCACCGGGTGCCATTCTCGATATGCGGCAAACATCTCGGAATAGTCCTGTGGCTCAATTTCTGTAAAAACAGGATGATTCTTTTCCACGTAGTATTCCCGGGCCGTCGCACAATAGTGCTCTAAATCGCTGTCCGCAAGGTCAAGCAATTCCTGCGCCCGGTCAACCGTTGCCTCGGCGGCGGCAAACCGCTCCCGCTCCCGCTGCAGCCGCATTGTTTGCAGGGCTAGCAGCGCGGCCAGAGCAATGCACACGGCTGCCAGCAAAACAATTACCGCCTTCCTTGGCACCCGCTTGCGCTGTATTTCTGGTGTGGCATTCTGATAATTCACAACGCTTCCCCCTTTTTGCATATTGTTTTCCGCCTGTGACACAATACCGCAAGCGGCTTGCACCATCAAGATAGCACAGCTTTCCGCTTTCTGCAACAAAATCCCCGAAAACGGAAATTTTCCGGCCGGAATACCGGCCAAAAACGACACGCAGCCGCAAAAATGTGGTAAGGTAGTGCCAATATGCGGAACAACGTACGTTACTATAGATTATACAAGGGCGTAAGTCAGCGCTGGCTTGCGCAGAAAGTGGGGTGCAGCCATAGCACACTAGGGGCAATCGAACGCGGAGAAAGCGCGCCCAACGTATACCTTGCGATGCGGATCGCGCGGGCGCTGGACGCGACAGTAGAAGAACTATGGAGGGAGAACCATGACAGATGAGCAATGGACGGCGTACTTACGGCGCGAAATCGAGCAGCTTCTGGATGAAGCAAGCGAACAAAAGCTGCGGCTGACGCTGGCACTGCTGCGCGCAGCGTAAAGAAAAACAGAATAGCAACGAAGAGGAGCAGGAACTCAGTCCTGCTCCTCTTCGTTGTTTTCTGCGGTGATCTGCCGGGCGAAGTCCTCGATGTCGGCCCACCGTTCCTCCGGTAGCCTCGCCAGCGCCAGAAGGAACCGGCGCTTAAAGTCGTCGCCATCGCCGATGGTCGCTCGGCCGACGAAGTCCATAATCTCTTCGTCGCGCGTGGTCGCCGTAAACATCTTGCCGTCACCGGTACGCAGCCAATGTTCATCGACATGGAACTCGCGGCAGATGGAGACGATAGAGGAATCGGGCGGGTCATTTCTTCCGGATTCCCATTGCGCGACCGTATTTCCCTTCACGCCAATTTCGGCGCCGAACTTCTCCTGCGTCATATCAAGCTCCCTGCGCAGCTTCTTGATACGGGTGTTCATTGTTTCACCGCCTTTCTGCAATGCAAATTATAATCCGCGATCTTCTCAATGTCAACAGAACACTTTCACAGAAACAAAAAAATTCGCAAAAACACCAAAAAACATTGACAAGCTTGTTTTTGAGAAGTATAATACTCACAGAAACAAGTTCCGCAGCATCTACAGCCCATCAACATGAATACCAAACCTGTCCGCGTTGCGCTTGACTTCCTGATACCGCGCCACCCATTCCGTATCCGGTAGTTCTGGTTTACATCTTCGGCAGGGGCGAAGCCGGGTATCTGCCCGGATGTTGTAAGCGTTCCTGGCCAATCTGGCGTGGCTGCATCCGTATTTGCGATGATACGTTTTCCCCGTTTCCGTTACATAAAACGTATACAGCGCGCCCCATTTGCCACCACCGCCAGAGTGCGGCAGCCCGTCGACGCCAATCGAAGAGCCGGGCGGAATGTCTACCAGATCGGTGATTGCTTTCCCCGTGTACAAAGCGGTGCATTCCGCCTTTTCCTTTTTCTCCTGCCGCTTTTTCACGGCCCGGTCAACGAGTGCATAAATCGGCGCACATATCACGATGAGCACCGTCGCGCCGATAGGAATCGCGCAGATGCCAAGTATAAGCATAGGCGGAACGGCGACGCCCTTTTTCTTCGGTGTCGGCGTTGGTGTCACATATGTGCTCTGGCCGCTTGATTTCTTTGACCCGCTGGAGCTTCCGCCGCTGTTGCGGCCGGTCTGGTCGTCAAAGTTGTACGGGCAGTCAACAACCCCGTCGCCGTCCATGTCGTAGTGCTGATGTGCCGGATAACCGTGGTGGTAGTGGTATTCCCCAGTTGCCCGGTCATAGTGCCCGCCGTTTGCGTCTGTCTTCCCGCTGTGTGCCAGCACAGCAGGAGAGAGCAGGAGCAAAAACGCAAGCACAAACGCAAGAAACCGCTTTTTCAAATTTATCACCACCGCACAAACAATACCACAATACAACAGATTTGTACAGAAAACACAACCACCCGTGTCCGACGACGCGGAGCAACGCAACGGAAAGGAAGTGATCCCATGCTGACGAAGAACGAGCAGAAAACCATCAAGCGGCTGGCGGCCGTGATGCAGAACATGGACGACATGCAGAAAGCGCAGCTCTGTGCCTTTACGGAAGGTTTGGCGATGGCGCTGGAGCGCAAAGGCGCGTGAGGCGGCTTTATTTGCCGTCTCCGCCCTTCTTGCCCTTGCCGGAGCCCGTCTGCTCGCCCGTGGAACCAGAATGGAACCAATCTGGAACCAGAATGGAACCACAGTATAGAGTAGAAGAGGTTTAGTAAAGGTTTAGAAAAGGCAAGAAGAGGTTTAGTTAAGGCTAGGGGGTTGCGCGCGGGCGCGAGCGCCGCGGCGCACATCCCAGAAACGAATTTTTGACAAAGGAGAATCCTCATGGAGAAAGAACGCACCGTCGCAACAAACGAAGCGGACGCCGCCATTGAGGCGGAGATCGCGCATCTGAGAGCGGACGAGTATGTCCGGCTCGCCAAGCGCTACGAGTACGCGCGTACCCGCCGCAAGCAGTATCTGTACCAGCTCCGCTACTACCAGAAGAAAGGCCGTGAGCTTGCCGCCCTCGGCGTGACGATGGACAACCTTGACGAGATGTTGTGTAGCTCGGAGGAGGCGTGACCCATGCCGAAATTGAAAAACCGCGCCAGCCGCTATGACCAACTGCAGGCGCTGCTTTATGGGCAGCTCCGGATGCACGGAACGAAGCCGGAGGATCTGCTCGGCTGCTGCCGCGAGACGGCGTCGAAGCGCCTGCGGGACATCGACCGCATGCCAGTCGGCGACCTGCTCACGCTCGGGCGAGGGCTTGACATTCCGATCGCCGACCTCCGCGCGGCGATCAGGTATCAGTAAACGGTGAGAAAGGGGAAACAACATGAACGAAATCACAGTCACGTCGCAGCAGCAGCTTGACAATCTGCCGCACGACTATCATGGAAGAATCTACATCAAGTTCGGCACGCCGTATGATAAGGCTATCGTAAGGCGGAAATATGATTTTGCCTCCGTCGAGGCGCGGGGGAACAGTTCCGTCGTGGCGTGGGGGAACAGCTCCGTCGTGGCGTGGGGGAACAGCTCCGTCGAGGCGTGGGAGAACAGCTCTGTCGTGGCGCGGGGGAACAGCTCTGTCGTGGCGCGGGGGAACAGCTCCGTCGAGGCGTGGGAGAACAGTTCCGTCGTGGCGTGGGGGAACAGCTCCGTCGTGGCGTGGGGGAACAGCTCCGTCGTGGCGTGGGAGAACAGTTCCGTCGTGGCGTGGGAGAACAGCTCTGTCGTGGCGTGGGGGAACAGCTCCGTCGTGGCGTGGGAGAACAGCTCTGTCGTGGCGTGGGGGAACAGCTCTGTCGTGGCGCGGGGGAACAGCTCCGTCGTGGCGCGGGGGAACAGCCAAATCAATCAAAAGAGCGATGCATCTAAAATTAACGCATCCAGTAATGCGCGCGTTGTGCACGATCCGCACACCATTGACGAATATGTCGATTTTTACGGCATTGAGAACAGCAACGGCAAAGCGAAACTGTTTAAAGCGGTGCGGAAGCACGACGGTGTGTACCACTCGGACTGGGATGCAGATTTTGTGTATACAATCGGGGAATCAGTTGCGGCAGACGGCTTTTGCACTGACCCGAACGAAGATTGCGGGCGCGGTATCCATATGGCCTATCTCGACTGGTGTCTGGCATACGGAAACTGCTGGACTGATCTCGCAATCCTCGAAGTCGAAGCGGACATGAGCACGGTTGTTGTGCCGAAATGCGGCTCCGGCAAAGTTCGCGCCCCGTCTTGCAAAGTGATTCGGGAGGTTCCGCTGGAAGAATGCGGCTTGTACGGAAAGGCGCTGGCCAAGCGCAGAAACGGAGGGGCAGCATGAAGGTATTCGGCGACCCGCGCGCGTGGGCAAAGGCGCGCCGCTACATCGTCTGGGGCATCGAGGACGGCATCGTCTGTGCGAGCTTCCTCGCGGGAGGATGCTTGATGGGATGGCTGTTTCACGTGATCTTCGCGGCGCTGGGGGTGGCATGATGACGGAAGAACAGCGCCATATACATAACGCATACAATCGGGCGTACTACGCGCAGCACCGCGACCGCATCCTGCAAAACAAGCGCAATAACCGCGAAGCGAGCAATGCATATATGCGCAAATACCGCGCGGCGAACTACGAAAAGCTGTCTGCGTACTACAGCGACAGACGGCGCAGAAAATCGCGTGACACCGCTTTCGGCGCGTTTTTGCGGGAAAACGGTATCACGCAGACGGCAGCGGCAAAAATGCTTGGTGTGTCTGTATCAACAGCAAACTGCTGGGCGAACGGAATCACAACCGCGAACGAAGATAAGATCCGCGCAGTGTGGCCGGAGTATGGAGGCGAGACATGATGCAGCACATCGGCGACATCACGAAAATCGACGGCGCTACCATCGAGCCGGTGTGGTGCGTGACGGGCGGAAGCCCGTGTCAGGACCTGAGCATCGCTGGCAAGCGTGCCGGTCTCGCAGGCGCGCGAAGCGGCCTGTTTATGGAGCAGATCAGAGTGATAAAGGAGATGCGGGAGCATGACAAACAGCTTGGTTGGGCAGGAGAGCTTATTCGCCCAAGATACATGGTGTGGGAGAACGTCCCCGGAGCGCTCAGCAGCAACAAAGGCCGAGACTTCGCGGCCGTGCTCGAAGAGACGATCCGCATCGTCGAACCGGAAGCCCCCGGTATTGAAGTGCCTGAAAAAGGCTGGCCTACCTGGGGAGGGTATCGGGACGTGGACGGACGATGGAGCGTGGCTTGGCGAGTACACGATGCGCAATACTGGGGAGTGCCCCAGCGTCGTCGTAGAATCGCGCTTGTCGCAGATTTTGGAGGCGACACCGCACACGAAATACTGTTTGAGCGCACGGGCGTGTCAGGGGATCTTGAACCGCGCAGCGAGGCGGGGGAAAGACCTGCCGGAAACGCTGAAAGCGGCGTTAACCCGGCAGTCGCAAGAAGTCTCACCGCAAGAGCGGATGGAAGCCCCTGCATCGACAGAGGCCCCAACATCGTAGTGGCGCCGGTAGCAGCAGACCTTTACACTGCCACGATTACAGGCGATATAGCTGCGACAGTGGCAGCGAGAACGGGGCAGTATGGCGATGCAAGCGGACCGTCGGTGCTGTGCGCCGGCTTTAAGCTGGGCAACAGTGAACAGGCGCGGAGCATCGGCTATCAGGAGGAGCTGTCCCCTACGCTGAACGCCGAGTGCGGCGGGAATAAGCCCACTGTGGTTGCACCTGTGGCATACGGCATCTGCTCTTACACCAGCAACAGCATGATGTCAGGCAATCCCCACAGCGGGACCTATGAAGCGGACACCAGCCGGACGCTGGACCTCAACGGAGGAAATCCGGCTTGCAACCAGGGTGGCATTGCCGTGGTGCAAATGGCGTATCAGATGCAGGGCTTTGGCGATTACCGCGAAGCTGACGTCGCCAGCTCCTGCAAACAGCGAGACTACAAGGACAGCACAGATCTGGTTATCGGAATTGACGGAGAATGCAATGCCTATATAGAACAATATGGCACACTGCGAGCGCACGCGAGCGGCGGTGCGGAAGAAACGCTTATGCATCGCATGGCCGTGCGGCGTCTGACCCCGCTGGAATGTGAACGGCTTCAGGGATTTCCGGATGGCTGGACGGACATCGGCGACTATACCGACAGCGCACGGTACAAGGCGCTCGGCAACAGCATCGCGCTGCCGTTCTGGCGCTGGATGTTCGGGCGCATGGCGGCCTATCTGCCGGAAGGTGCGACACTCGGCAGCCTGTTTGACGGCATCGGAGGCTTCCCGCTGTGCTGGGAAGACGTGCACGGCGCTGGAACGGCAGTATGGGCAAGCGAGATCGAAGAGTTCCCGATCGCTGTGACCAAGAAAAGATTTGGAAGCGAAAACATGATTCACTACACGTTGAATATTGAACCGCCGGTCGAGCCGCCAGCCTACACCTGCCCGATTTGCCCGGTGTGCGGTGCGGAGACGGACACGGTGTACAAGAACGTTTATGGCGATCCGGTTGGTTGCCCAGAATGTGTCACGGAGGTAGACGCATGGACATTGTAAGTGACACCTACATTCACGGCGGCATCCCGCAAAGCCGCTATTGCAGCAACTGTGCACACTATCAGACGCTTTCCGGCAGCAGCATCGACAGCAACTGCGGCGGCAGTGCGCGCGTCTGCCTGTACATACTCGATACCGGCCATCGGCGCGGATGCGAGCCGGGCCCTGGATGCAATAAGCACATTACATTCGCGCAGTGGCGCGAGAGCAAGCGCGGCCGCGCCGTCCTGCGGCAGAAGCACAGCCATAGCCGCCCCAGAAAACGGAGGGCAGCACCATGACGACTGACCGCGCAACCCTGCGCTATATCCTCGCCCGGGCACGCATCTACTTTGCCGACGAGCACATTGCCTGTGATTATTGCCCGTGTCTGGAAACATACAGCCGCAAGCAGTGCCGCCTCACCGGCGAGTATCTGCTCGACACGCGCACCATCGGGTACAACTGCCCACTGGAGTTTGAGCCGGAAGGAGGCGAAACACCATGAACAAATTCCGTTGCCTGCGCGCGGACGAGATCGAGTGCCGCGTGCAGCAGGTCAAGGATAACGGTCTTATCCTACTGCTCTACAAAGACGCGCGCTGCGACATGACCATTCTGGACGAGACGGTCGGCGCGATGAACTGGCAGCGTGAGCACCGGCGCGATAACGCAAACTGCGTCGTCTCCATCTGGGACAGCGAGAAAGGGCAGTGGATCAGCAAAGAGGACACCGGCACGGAATCCAATACGGAGGCGGAAAAGGGTCTTGCGTCCGACAGCTTTAAGCGTGCATGCGTCAACTGGGGTATCGGCCGCGAGCTGTATACCGCCCCGTTTATCTGGATCCCGGCAGGGAACTACACTGCCAACGGCCGCAAGTGCTATGACAAATTTGCGGTCGAGAAGATCGAGTACACGAAAAATGACGACGGCTCCGACCGTCACGAAATCCTGAACCTCTCCATCCGCAACACAACCATGAACAAGCGCGTGTTTGTCCACATCGGCAGCACCGCAAAAGAAAGGAAGTAAATCACCATGATTATTCGCACAAGAACCGGCGACTGCATCGTCGCAGGGAGACTTTCCAGAGATGCCGAATTCTCCAACGTCGGCTCGAAAAACACGCCGCTGACGAAGTTTTCCGTCCCCGCCCGCGACACCGTGCAGCCGGACGGCAGCAAGCAGACCGAATGGATCAACTGCGAGGTCTGGTATGAGGCCGCCATGAATGCCGCACAGCTCAAAAAGGGGGATGCCGTCATCGTCTGCGGCCAACTCTCCACGCGCAGCTATACCACCCGCGACGGGGAGGAGCGCAGCGAGGAGCGCCTGCGTGCAGACGCCTTTGTCAAAGCGTCCGTCCCGGTCTCTTCTGCCAGCGTGGAGCAGCTTGCCTCCGCCTATCCCGGCGTTGTGCGCGGCGTCGGAGTTGTCGCGGACGACTTTGCGAATGAGCCAAAGTTTGAGGAACTGCCGGAGGATGAATCCGACCTTCCGTTTTAATCGGAGGCCGCCATGGCAGAAAAACGAATGTTTGCGCGCTCGCTCATCGACAGTGATGCGTTTCTGGAGATGCCGCTCTCCGCGCAGGCCCTGTATTTTCACCTCAACATGCGCGCGGATGACGACGGGTTCATCAACAACCCAAAGCGCATCACGGACTATGTCGGCGCGGCCTCGGACGATCTGAAGCTGCTCCTTGCAAAGCGCTTTATCATCGTCTTTGATTCCGGTGTCATTGTCATCCGGCACTGGCGCATGCACAACACGCTCAAAAGTGACCGATACCATCCGACGAACTATCAGGAAGAGTTGGCGACGCTCTGTCTGGAGGAAAACAAGGCATACTCCGAGCGCCCGCAGACGCCACCTGCCGCAGAACCGGCCAGAGTGGAAAAGCCAGCCGCGCGTCCGGCGCAAAAAGCCACCGCGAAGCCCCCGGAAAAGAAACCCTATGGAGAAATGCACAACGTCATGCTCGCGGATGACGAGCTGGAAAAGCTCCAGCGAGATTACCCAAACGACTACAAAACATATGTCGAGCGCCTGTCCCTGTACATCACCAGCAAAGGCGCGCGGTACAAATCCCACTACGCCGTCATCCGGCAGTGGCTTGCAAAAGACGGCGTGAAGGCGGAGAGCGAGAAGCACGCGCCGGTCTCCGGTAAGGACGACCTGGACAAAGTGGAGCGAATGCTCGCTGCCATGAAGGGGGGCGTGCAGGATGCCGACCATGTTAGCCCTTGACCCCGGCAACCGGGAAACCGGCTGGTGCATCGTCGATACGATCACCCGCGCACCGGTGCAGGGGGGAAAGGACGAGAACACGCTCGTTTCCGGCATTGTGTCCGGCGGCGCGTTCACCGTTGCCGCGATCGAGATCATCGAATCTTACGGCATGGCGGTCGGGCGCGACGTGTTCGAGACCTGCGAGTGGATCGGGCGCTATAAGCAGCTGCTCGACGACCGCGGCGTACCGTACCACATCATCACCCGCAAGGAAGAGAAGCTTACCATCTGCGGCAGCCCCCGCGCGAACGATACCACCATCCGCCACGCGCTGATTGACCGCTTCGCGTCGCACGACTTCCGCAGCGGTAAGGGCACGAAAGCAAATCCAGACTTTTTCTACGGCTTCCGCGCCGATCAGTGGAGCGCGTATGCCGTTGCAACGACCGCCCTCGACCGGGCGGAGTACGAAAAGGAGAGTGTAACCAATGGTATTAGCTGAGGATATCATCTTTGCCGTGCGCGATTTGCTCAATAACGACAAAGGCAACCTGAATTTTTCACCGTCAGCGCACTACGCGGTGCAGAAGCTGATCGACTATGCCGAGCAGGAGCATGAGCAGCGGGAAAAAGCGGAAACCATACTCTGTAACGAGCGGCGCAAGGCGCTGGCGTTTTCCGCCGAGGTGGCGCGGCAGGAACGCACGATCGACGACTTGCGGCAGCAGTTGTCGTTTATGCAGCAGGCGCGGTGGGACGCGGGGGTGTGAATATGGACGTGGCAGAATTTTTTAGTGAATTTAGGCGGATGTGTAAATCGTCCAGTGATTGCGCAAAGTGTGAGTATCACGGCGACAAATGCAATAACGTCATCGATTTTCTTGAAAAAACCGTTGCTGCGGTGGAACAGTGGTCGAAGGAGCACCCGCGCAAGACGCGACAGGATGTGTTTCTGGGTCAGTGGCCGGAAACGAAATTATTTGATGGCATCATAGATATTAAGCCGTGCAGTCTCGTAGCGTCTCTTCGGTCAGAGTGTCCCAAGACTTCTTGCTATGATTGCCGCCGCAAGTTCTGGATGCAGGAGGTGGAGTGATGGATAGACTGACGTTTGACGGCAATTTTTGTGACATTGCTCAGTGCCGGGAGCTGCCGTGCCCGCACGGTGGCAGCTGCACACAGCGCAAGGTGTGGGAAAAGCTCAAAGCCTACGAGGATCTCGGTTTAGATCCGGAGGAGTACAAGCGCGCCTTGAGTGCAGACATCATGGTCCGCGTTGCGGCTGTTGCGCTTGGCGTGCCGGCCGAGGCACTGCGTGACATGGTGGAGCTTGACAAGGCCGGGCGGCTGGTGGTGCTGCCGTGCAAGCCAGGTGACTTGCTTTGGACATTCTGCAGTTATCCGGTCGAGCAAGTTTACAGCTTTATTGCGACAGATATAAGAACAACTAATGGTAGGACGATGATGAGCACATCGCGTTGTGGTGTTATAGATGCGTGCGCTGTCGGCAAGACCGTGTTTCTGACCCGCGAGGAGGCGGAAAAAGCATTGGAGGCGGTGAGGGATGAGTAAGGCTGTCATGCTGAGCATCCGCCCAAAGTGGTGCGAAAAGATTGCCAGCGGAGGAAAGACGATCGAGGTGCGAAAAACCAGACCGAAGCTGGACACGCCTTTTAAGTGCTACATCTACTGCACACAGGGCAAGCACCTTGCGTTTATGCAGAACCAGACAGGCACAAACCTGATTGCCTGTATGGATGTCACTGCGGCAATCCCGGTGGGTGGTGTCATAGGAAATGGCAAAGTCATCGGCGAGTTTACCTGTGACCGCATCGACGAGTATGACGATGATACGATTTTCTCGTTCCGCCATGAGGACTACGCGCGCTGGAACGATTTTGGCCTTGGCCGTGCGTGTATGCACCCGGAAGATTTCCAGAATTACGCTGACGGCAAGTGGCTGTACGGCTGGCACATCTCCGACCTTAAAATCTACGATAAGCCGCGAGAGTTACGAGAGTTCAAGAAAAGCAACCGCGACTGTTTTTATGCTGATCTTGGGCTTGCAAAAAGAGACTGCCCTGATTGCAAAAATTCAGGATGCTTTTTAGAGTGCCCACCCCAAAGCTGGTGTTATGTGGAGGTGTGATGACAATGGCTGACCTGACTTACATGGACTGCTGGCACTATATCGCGCCGCTGATACCGATCACGAGCGATAGAATGACGACGGAGATCTACGTGATGGTGTTTCAGGCGCTGTCGGAGAGCGTGCGGGACGGATATGTCTCCGCGCCCGACCTGATCCGCGTGCTGCGGGAAGAGTACGAGATTGACATTGTAGGAGGGTAAAGCCATGCGCAGAAAACCGCTCGCGCCGCTTACGCCGGAACAGCAACAGCTCGCGGCGGATAACGAGAAATTGATCTGGTTTTTCTTGAAGAAATACGCATCCAGAAGCGACCCGCAGGAATTGTACGGCGTTGCCGCCGAAGGTCTGATCCGCGCCGCGGCTACATACGATCCGGCACGAGGGAAATTCTCCACGCACGCAATGTACCACATGCGCAGCGCAGTCGGCTTCGATCAGCTCTGCGCGAAACGAAAGAAGCGTTCAGGGAAACTGGTACTGCACATGGATGACGTTGACGCGGTTGACCCGAACAAAGAATGTAACGTGAAAATGTGCGGCGTCGTGCCGCTGCAAGACAGGCCGTGCCTATCGTTGGACGAAACCGGCGCGGATGTAGAACGCTTCCTGCGGTCACTTCCTGCGCGCGATCGTGAACTCGTTCGTATGCGCATTGGCGGCGACACGCTCAAAGAAATTGGAGACACATTTGGAATCACGATTCAGGCTGCCAGCGCGCACATGAAGCGCATAGCAAATAAGTGGGAAGCATTTGAACTCTATGGAACACAAGAAAGGAAAAGATAACAATGAACGAAATTGGTAAAAAGGCAACAGCTCTCGGCGACATGAACATAATACTTACAGCAACAGAAGGAGCGGTATGCGCAGCGAGATTTCGCGTCGTGACGGAGGCCTTGTTCAACGCGGCGTCCCTTGGCTACAAAGGTGAGAGCTTGTCGTTTGACAGCTTTATGCTCGACGCTGTGGTGCGCGCGGTATATCCTGCCAGCTACCGTAAGACGCTCGAAACGCTTCGGGAAAAAGCAAAGCGCGAACACGAAAATGTGGAACCGGAGGAGGACGAATTTTGAAACGAGTTGAAATCTTGCACGAGGCAGCGCGCTGCGTCTGCACCGACCGAAATCAGCAGTACGGTGAGCCGGAGGACAATTTCCGCATTATCGCCGCCCTCTGGAACGTGTATCTGTTCGGGCGCGGAGCGAAATCGCAGCTCAACCCCGCAGACGTAGGCGCAATGATGGCGCTGTTCAAGCTCGGCCGCATCGCAACCGGAGGCGATAAAGCGGATAACTTCATCGATTTGGCCGGATATGCCGCCTGTGCCGGGGAAATTTCAACGGAGAGCGGGCGCGACCGCAAAGACGTGAAATGTAGCGCGGAGAATAAAAGCCGCGCAGAGACGCAAAAAACAGTCTCAGCAGAAAAAGCACCGCACAAGACCACGTTCGCAGAGAACAAAAATGTTCGCATGGCGCGCGGCCTCGACGGGCGGTATATCGTCACGACCGGCTGCACGGTGATGGAAGCTCCGAGCCTCGCGGAAGCGATGCGCATCATCGCGGAGTATGAGCATACCGGATCGTAAACGAAAGCACATAAAGCAAAGCAGCACGCAGGATATGCGTGCTGCTTTCTTGTTGTGTGTTTGTCACGAGAAGAGCTTCCAGAGCTGGTTGAACTGCTTCGCGGTATAGCCGTTTTGCATCGCCCACGCATACAAATCTGCTTTCTTGTACTTCCGCTGGCTGGTTCCCGGCTTCGTCGCGTACTTTGCCTGATAAAAGTCCACGATCTGCTTCAGCTCGTACCCGCCGTTGTATGCGGTCTCGAACTTATCCTGTGTGCCCTCGCTGAGCTGCTGCGCCATGATGTTGAGCATGAGATTGTCGCCGCCGCGCTTGTTCCCGGCGGTTTTCAGGACAGACTGCAGCACATTGCCGGTTTTCGTGCGCTTGTCCTCCGGCAGCGCGTCCTTTGCCGTGCCGAGCATCGCCTTGTATACGGCGTTCTCGCCGATCGTGCCCGTGCTTTTCGTCGTCCAAGCCGGAGTGTCGCCGCCGTCGAGCTTCGCCTTCTTCTTGCCGGCCGATGTTGCGACTTCCAACAGGTTTTGAATCGCGGCCGCTTTCTCCGCGTCGCTCGACTGCTTGTATACCGAACTCCGAATGACTTTCTGAATGTTGTCATAGGCCGTCTGGCCATATGCCATCTGGTACTGCCGCCTCTCGTCCTGATCCAGCGACACTTTTTCGCCGTCTCTGTTTCCACTGTTTGGCGCTTTCTTCTCCGGATATTTTATGTCGATGTTCTCGCCAAGCCGGTACAGCTCTTGGTTCACGGCGCTCGTCCGGTACTTCGTCACGCTGCCGGGATTCAGTGTCGCGTTCAGGAAGTTTTCTGCTGCCGTGCCGGTGTATTTCTTCTCCTGCCCCCAGTTGTCCAGCGCAGCCGGAAGCGTTTCCCGAAGCCCCGGGATCTTGCTCTTCATCGCGCTCAGACTGTTTTCCCACACGGTGTCGCCGTTGTAGGTGTCGCGCACCGTCCCGTCAACCCCCTGCGCCACGCCGGACACGACGTTTGGCACAAAGCTGGTTGCCTGAGACGCGCCATAGCGGAACGTCGCGTCCGCAAGCTTGCCGCCCGTGGTGTCCGCTTTGGAGTACTTGAGGCTGTTCTCAATCTCCTGAAACTGCGACATAGCGGGCAGATCCATCACGCTCTGAAAAGCAGATTCCAGATTGCCGCCCGCAACGTTTGCAAACGTCAGGCCCTCGTCCTTGTAGCAGTCTGCCAGCAGTGCGCCATAGGTCATCTGCGCGTTGATCGGGTCGAGGAAGCCGATAGATACCAGGTCGTCCCCGTCGCGCCACTCCGTGCTTTCTCCGGCAATCCACCGGTTGAGTGCACTAAGGTTAAGCTGCGTGCCGCTCACGCCCTCGGACTTTTCGAGCGCTTCCTTGTCCTTGTCGTCGTCTCCGGCGACGTTCATGATACCGGCCCCGGCAAGCACGGCAAAAAATGCGATGCCCATCGTGCCGTTGAACGCGCGGCCGAAATCCGTCACAGCCTTCGCCTGTTCGGATGCGGTCAGCGTTCCGGCCTTTGCCTTGTTTAAGACTTTGACGACCTCCGCACCGGCGTTAATAAACCCGGCAGGGGAGTATTGAATCGCTGCGCTCGCAATGTTGCCGGGCACGTTTGTGAATGGCAGGATGAGATCGCCCACTCCGAAGCTGCCGCCGCGCTTGTCCTTAATGCTAAATACGTTCAGCGCTCTCCGCACGACACCCGTCGCCTGCGCGAGCTTTCCTTCGTTCTGGAACGTGCGTTCCCTTGCGGTTTCCTCCGCGCGGCCGTCAAGCGCGCCTTTTGCCACCTTGCCCTTGGCTTCCAGCGCGTCAATTCCGCGCTGCGCTTCCGCCTGAATGCCGCCTTTTTGCATCTGGTCAGACGTGACCATGGCATAGTTGCTGTATTTCTCCCACGTGGAGAGAAACCGTTCCAGAAAGTTCCCGGTCATCTTGAACGACCTGCTGCCGCCGGTTTCGTATTTGCCCTGTGCGTTGGAAACGCTTGCGTCAAGGCCGGTTTCAATGTACGACTTGAGCGTTGCCTCGCCCATGCCTTTTCGTTTTGCCTTGGAGAGATAGCTCTTGTCCGCGGCTACGGAGCGTGTGCCGGTGTATTTTGACAGCAGCATGTCCAGCCCGACGCCGATGTTGTTTGACACGGCCTCTACCGGGTCATACACCATATTGCCGACAAGGTTTCTGGCAGCCGTCGCCGGTTTCGAGAGCATGGACAGATAACGATAGGTTTTGATCTGTTCGAGCGTGGACGGTTTCGCGTAGTCATACGCAATGCCGCGCACCTGGCTTGCGGCAACGTCACGCAGAAACGCTTCGCCGCCCGGCAGTTTCTTTGCCTGCTCAAGCGCCTTTTCCATTGTTCTGCCCATCTTGTTCGACCACAGGCCGTTTGTGCGCCGCTCCGTGCTCATGTCTTTGATGAGGTCAACCACGCCGTCCACGTCGCCTTTTTCGATGCTGCGCAGCTTCTCCGCGTTCTGGCTCACGCTGTCGAGAATCTTCTTGCGCTGTTCGTCCGACATTTTGCGCGTGCGCTCGCTGTCGTTCAGCAGTTGGATCGCGTCCGCTTCCATTAGCGCCGGGTCAGACGCGAGCTGCCGCCGCTGCCGCAGCGCCTGACCTGCTTCCGTGCCGTGCGCATCCCATTCTTTCATGAGCTTTGCCACTTCGGCGTAGGCATCTTTGCTGCCGCTCTCGCGCGCCTTGGCCACTTCTTTGACGATGATCTTGTGCGCAAGCACCGTGTCGGTATCGTTCCAGTCCTGCTTTTCGCCAAACAGGTCCGCCTTTTCGCCCTCGTAGTCCGATTCAAAGCGCTCCTGTGCCTTCGCGTTTACCTCTTCGTCATGGTTGACTTTGTGCGTCCGGTCTTCCGGCCTCAGCCCTTCCATCGCGTGCTCGTCGTCGGTGAGCACGCCGTCGGTCGAGCGCGTCTGTGTCTGCGCCTCGGCATAGCCAAACTCCGCGGATTTTGCGCCCTGTCCTTCCGGCAGCGTGCCGCGCTGCCCGGCATCCGTCTCAGTCTCTCGCTGCTGCACGTCTGCAAAATTGTCACTGTTTTGTGCCTCAACCGCGTTTTCAGCACTTTCATTCACAATTTCACCCGTTTTTTGTGGCTGTTCTTCGCTCTTCGCGGTCTTCCCGGTGATGTTCTGCGTCAGCGCCACGCGCTTGATCTGCGCGCGCCGGTCGGCCTTCGTTCCTGTCAGCGTTTCGCCGGTCTGGCGTTCAAACTCCGTGCGCAGACCCGCGTCTTTGATGATGCGCTCCGCCTCGCCGTTCGAGATAATGCCCTTTTTCAGCAGCGCGCGCACAGTTGCCTGACTGTCTTCGGCTTGCGCGGTCTCGACAGGTGTGGCCTCTGCCTGCGCTTCTGCCGCGATCGTTTCCGCCTCTGCCGGTTTTGCGCTCGCTTCTGCGTTTACGTTTGCGGCCGGTTCTCCGGCGCGCAGTGCGGCGTTTTTCTGCACGTCTACGCCCTTCACGATTCCGGCGGTCGTCCCGAATGTGGACAGTGCCGCGCCGATCATCGCGTCATACGCGGACTGCGCAAGCATTTCCTTCGCGCCTTCTGCCGTCGTGTAGCTCGATTTTGCCGCCGCGCCCTTGTCGTAGATCGCGCGGATCGCCGGGTTCAGGATGTCGGCCACGGCTTCCTCTGCGCCCTCGCCGACAGCGTTTGTCAGCGCGCGCACAACACTGCGCCCGGCATCCGTTTTCGCAAGCTTTCCGACGAGCTTTTCCGCCACGTCGTCCGCAGCACCTCCGCCGAATAGCTTGCCGACGTCGAAGATTTTCTCCGTCAAAACGTCAACGGCAGCGGCCGCAGCGCCGTATGCAACCTGTTCGCCCTCACTCGCGCCGTCAAGACGTGCCTCACGCGACCCGCTGCCATAGGAGCGCAGACCCATGTTTGCAAGACCCGCGCCGGGGAGCAGCGCATTGAGCGCCATGTCCGCGCCGAGCTGCAGGCCACCGCTTGCAATGTCCACAAACGCGCCCGCGGCTTTGCTGCCGCCGAGGTTATCTTTCGCCTTTTCGGATGCTTCTGACGCCGCTTCCGCCGCTTTGTCCGCCTTGGCGTAGATGCTTTCCTGGTTGCGCTTCCGCGCGGCCTCCGCCTTGTCCTTGTCCTCCTGAGGCACGGCGTTGTCCGCGACGGTCACACCCATGATCTGTGTTCCGCTGCGCTTGTTGAGAAATGTTCCGGCCGCGTTTTCGTAGGCGCTCTTCGCGCCCTCGTAGGCAGACTTTGCGATGTTTCCGCCCGCTTCCGCCGTTTTGCTCTCCTGCATCCCGCTGCTGCGGTAGTCGTCGCTGATCGCCTGGTTCATCATGCCCAGCGGCGCGCTCGTGTCCGCGCTGTAACCGGCGTCGCCGAAAGCGTTAAGCAGTTTCTCCCAGAAACTGATGTTCTCTTTCTTCTTCTGCGGCACGGGCTCAGAGATCGGCTCGGTGACAGGTTTCTGCTTGGCAGCAGTGTCTTGCGTCGCCGTCTGACCCCACACCTTATCCATTTTGTATTTTGAACCGCCGTAAGCCTTCTTGCCAAACTCTTTGTCGATCTTTTCGCGGCTGCTTTTCGCATACTGCTTGAGAAAATCTGATGCCATGGTCAGTTACCTTTCCTTAGTTTGCGTTTCGGTAGGTATAAGTACCGTTGCCGTTGACGACCTCTTTCACCTTTCCAGAGTTCACGAGTGCTTCCAGTTCACTTGGTGTCACGCGCCCATAGCCGCGCACCATCACCCAGCCGGGACCGTTCGCGTTCGTGATGTAGCTGTTTTCGTGGTAATCTACGGCGCTTTTTGGTTTGGTTTTCGGGTCTCTGGCCGGAGGGATCGTGTTGTCGTCACCACCGCCGCCGCCACCGCCGCCACCGCCCGTCCTTCTGTTTGATGCCGTGTAGCTCGCCGGATATGTGCCGGTTCGCTCGTAGTAGAGCTTCGGGTTCTGCGCGCCCCACACTTTCTGCATCGCGTCGATCTGATCCTGTGTATAACCGAGCGCGGCATAACCGCTGAAATCGCCGTACTTGGCGAGCGTCGCGGCCTGCTGTTCGAGCCGACTGCGCTCGTTTTCTGCAAGCGTCGTGTCCACACTAAGCTGCTTGACCGCCGTGTTGACGATGGAGTTATCCACACGCTGTGCCTCGGTATAGAGTGCCTTCGCGCGTGCCGCGTCGTTCTCGCTGATTGCCTGTGCGACCGCGTTCTGGTATGCCGTTTTTACCTTCTGCCGCTGCGCCTCGAGGGCGGACATCGCGTCTGCCTCTGCGGACGATACTTTGCCCATAGCGGCATTGCGGCTGTTCTGCTGCGAGAGCGCGAGTTGACTGCCAGCACCGGTATTGATGCCGCTGCCCGCCATCTGCTCGTTCAGGTTTGCGCGTGAAATATCCGCCTGCGTCGATACCTGCCGCCGCGCCTCGTTGTACGTCTGCGGGATCTTCGCGGCCTGCGCGTCATAGTCCGCCATGTTCTGGTCATAGGCCGCTTTCAGTGCATCGGTCTTTGCCTTCTGCTGTGCATCGTAGATCTTGTTGATGCTCTCGCTCTGGTCTTTTGCTTCCGGCAGGACAGTGTTGTTCCCGACGATCTTGAAGCCGCTGCCGTCCGCGCCGCCGCTGTAGCCGTACTTCTTGCGGATAAGCTCTGCCTGTTCGTGCGCCTCATTCATGCCGCCCTGATTTCCGGCCTGCTGTGCAGCCTTCCACTGCTCACTGAGCGCGGCAATTTTCTGCTTGTCGGCGCTGTTTATGATTGCGTCGTTGTATGCCATCGTGTCACCTCATCACTTGATAGGGAATAGGGGACACCGCCGCGCCCGGCAGCGTCCCCCGTGTCGATTATTATTTGTGTTCCAGCAACTGTAGCCGCGCCTCGTGGTCGTTGAGCGTGTCCTCGCTGCGCTCGATCTTGTCCCACATCTCGTTGTGCTCCTTGGCGTTTCCGGCGTCCATGCGGTCAATGCGCGCCGTCAGCGCCACGACTGCGTCCGTGTTTCGCTGGATGATGGTACTCATCCGCCAGCACGCGCCGATAAGCGTCAGCACAAACGCCGCCGCTGAGATCAGGTTTGCAACGGTAACTGTCATCGTTAGCCTTCCTTTCTAGGCTCCTCGTAAGTAAGCGCCTGCGCACTGTCAGAGCTGCCTGCCGTCGTTGGGTCGTTCACCACGCCAAGGATGGACAGCAGCGCGAACACTGCGTTGATGATTGCTGCAAGCTGCTGATTCAGAACACCGAAATCCCACTTGTAGCCGAACGGGGCGGCCACCACCTGCACCAGCAGAAGCAGCGCCGGGATCAGCGCCAGCCAGAAGTTCTTGTTGCGAATACGTACTTTCCAGTTAATGTTCATAGGTACTACCCCTCCATCACTTGTTTTCGTCGATCATCCGCTGACAGACAATCATAGACCGCAGCGCGTCCTCGCTGACGTTCAGGTCGCCCCCGCCAACACCGCGAAGCGCGCCCCGGTCAACCAATTTCTGTGCCTCTTTGCGATAGCATTCCGGCATATCGTCGATCGTCTCGTACCGGGGGTTGCGTGCCGCTGCGTACTTGGCGCCGACCACAAGGCCACGGATCATATCCATAGACAGATCCAGATTGCCGCCGCCAACGCCGCCGAGGGCACCTGCATCCACCAGCGCGCGCACCGTGTCCTGCGCCCAACTCGGGACCTCCTCAATCGTGTTGTACCTCACCATGTCATCCTCGTCCTCCTCGTCTGTAGTAGTGTTTTTCGGCGTCAGCATATCCTTAAACGCCGCCCACTGCGCCGGGTCATCCACCCACGGCATGGGGCAGCGCTTGCCCGTCACGTCGTAGTGCCGCAGCACGTGGTCGGTGTCGATGCCATAGCGCTGCATGATCTCCCGCGCCAGCGCCGCGGCGTTGGCCAC
>ERZ791746.720-NODE-720-length-26908-cov-11.646073_pt1 | contig 26908 bp, 18 predicted proteins | sample MGYA00510038_ERZ791746 | MGnify/ENA primary metagenome ERZ791746 (study PRJEB30046, sample SAMN00792018) | human gut metagenome | study: EMG produced TPA metagenomics assembly of the A metagenome-wide association study of gut microbiota in type 2...
AACTACACTTTTAATTGTGTCCTTGACAAGGGGGCCAGTTCAGAGTGGTGGTGCGCCGCCTCAATTCATATGGCGCCGCAATTTTTATATCCACCGGCTCTGCCGCTATAGCCCCTTAGCTTCCCCTCTTTAGAGGGAAAAAGTAAGCGAACTGGAGTTACAGCAGCGAACATGATTTGAAGGAGCGTAGCGAGCGAAAGTCCAGTGAGACACTTTCATTGCGAAGGCGATCGTGGGGACAGCGAAGCGATGGAGGGGTGGCTGCCGAAAGCGATAAGGCGGAAAGCAGGGAAACGGAAGGAGCAGCTTTGGCGAGAGCCCCTCCGGCACCCGGGCGAAGCCCATCATAATCCGCGGCGCTTCCAAATTTTGCGCGCCGTACCACCCCCCTCAGCCACCTGAGCCACTTCGCCGAAGGCGTTCCCCTTCAGCCACTTTTCACCAGTCCCAGCCGCTGCCCTCCCCCATCATATGAGCCGATTAAAGTATGGTATCTTCTTCAGGAGCCAGGTGATGATGATACCGAGACAATAGGCGATACAGATCCAGATGACCGCATCGATGAAAGGAATGCGATAGAGGTACTTCAGAAGGACATGGGTATAAATGATATGGGTCAGGTTTCTGGTGATTTCTTCAAAGAGCATGACACCGAAGGACATGCTGCCCAGGAAGATGAGAACTTTTCTTGCACTTTCCGATACCCGGTGATGGGCAAACCACCAGCGGCAGGTACAGAAAATGAAGGAGGTGTTCAGAAAGAGGAAGCAGTCGTAAAACCGTTCCGATATGGCTTCAGTCATACCGCCGGCCACCACGCCATGGTACCAGGTCATGCCGCCGGCAATGGCTGTACCAAGGATGGCAAGGCACCCCAGTTTCACAAGGTTCTTCTTCGTAAGCCAGCTCATAGGAAGCACATTCTCGATCCAGTAGCCCATGAGGAAATAGAATGTCGGTTCACTCACTGCCAAAAGGGGGTTCAGGAAATAATTCATTTCCGCTGTCCCCTTGAAAATAAGGAAGGAAATGACCGGGATGCAGCCCACGAAGAAAAGATTGAGACCGATCAGATAAAGGTACAGGTTCTCCCCCATCACCTTCACCAGCTTTCGCCAGATGGGAAGCATAAGGAGGAAAGATATATATATGTATAAGAAATAATAGGCTGTAGCCAGGTCCGAGGTATAGAGCATGGTGAAGAACTTGGCGATATGGCCGGGAATGGTGAGAGGCAGGTTATGGTAGAACCACACGTAGTTAATGAGAGAAAATATAAAGATCACCTGAAGGAACCGCCAGATCCGCTTCTTCCATATTTGGGAAAGGGGCTCTTCCCTGCCCAGGAGCAGGGCTCCGGAAATCATGAAGAAAATCGGTACCGCCGTTTTCACCCAGAACGGCACTGCCAGATATAAAGGATAAAACAGGGATGCCGGACGAGCGATATACAAAGAGAAACCGGCGGTGGATGTATGGGTAAACATGACCAGCCAGATACAGAGGGCCCGGAGGAATTCGATGTGCAGTTTCTTCACCTTCAGCCGCTTCTCCCCCACTTTTTCCGTGGATTCCATGATAAAACCTTCTTTCAGAAAATATACAGGTTTATCATACCACAGGAAGGAGGAGAGAAAAAGGGGGCCAAGGCCGGGGCTAAGGCTTCGCTTGGGCTTGAGGAAGGAATATGGATTTTGGGCCTGCGGCGTCCCACGGTCCGGCTGATAGATATCAGACAGTCAGACGGCATACCTCAGACTGATCGTCTGTTTCACCATCGTGCTCTCATCTTTACAGATTCTGCCTCTTCGAGTCAGATCCATCCTGCGCCTTTGGCGCGGCCCTTCTCCAAGGGCCTGCATGTTTGGCAGCAGAGTAAGATTGGAAAGATGATCATTACGATGACATTGCTGATCTGAAAGCTGTAAGCAGATACCTGTAAGCCAATAATTTATAGCCCGCGGCGCTATATAATTTTGTGCGCCGCACCTTAAGCCCTGGCCGAAGGCCATAGCCTTGCCGTCAGGCAAAGCCATGCCACGCATAGCCCCAGCCGAAGGCCGATGCCCCCAAAGCCACACAAAAAGCTGTGAATCAGCGGTTTCCCACTTCTTCACAGCTTTTGGTTCAACCATATTTATTTGGCAAAGTCCGTAGCCCTTGTTTCGCGGATGACCACCACTTTGACCTGTCCCGGATACTGGAGTTCTTTCTCGATTCTCTGGGAAATATCGTGGGCCAGAATGGTCGTCTGGTCTTCGGAAATCTTTTCCGGTTTTACAATGACCCGAAGTTCACGACCCGCCTGGATAGCATAGCAGTTATCCACACCGGGGAAGGATTTCGCAATGTCTTCCAGCTTCGTAAGCCGCTTGATATAGTTCTCCAGAGTCTCCCTGCGGGCACCGGGACGGGCAGCGGAAATGGCATCGGCTGCAGCCACGAGGACCGATTCCACGCAGGTCGGTTCCGTATCACCGTGATGGGATGCGATGGCGTTCACCACTTCCGGCGGTTCATGGTATTTCTGGGCCAGTTCTACACCCAGTTCCACATGGGTCCCTTCCTGTTCCCGATCCACCGCCTTGCCGATATCATGGAGGAGGCCGGCCCGTTTGGCCAGGTCCACATTGGCGCCGATTTCAGCAGCCATAATGCCGGCAAAGTAAGAGGTATCAATGCAGTGCTGCAGCACATTCTGTCCATAGCTGGTCCGGTATTTCAGACGACCCAGGATTTTGACAAGATCCGGATGGATACCGCGGATACCGCATTCCATGACAGCCTGTTCACCGGCTTCCCGGATGGCCTTATCCACATCCTTCTTTGTCTTTGCCACCACTTCTTCAATGCGGGCCGGATGGATACGGCCATCTTTGACGAGGCTTTCCAGTGCCAGCCGCGCCACTTCACGGCGGATAGGATCAAAGCAAGACAGGATAACCGCTTCCGGCGTATCATCGATAATCAGGTCTACACCGGTCAGGGTTTCCAGTGCTCTGATGTTCCGGCCTTCCCGGCCGATAATGCGGCCTTTCATTTCTTCATTTGGCAAAGATACCACGGAAACTGTAGTTTCGGAAACTGTATCTGCCGCATTTCTCTGAATGGCGGAAGCGATGATTTCCCTGGCCTTGGTATCCGCCGTATTTTTGGCTTCTTCCAAGGCACTCCGAATGCGGACTGCCTTTTCATGGGTCAGTTCTTCATCCACCCGGGATAAAATCATATCTTTGGCCTGTTCGCTGGAAAGTTGGGAGATTTCTTCCAGTTTCTTCTGCTGTTTCTCGTAGAGACCGTCCAATTTCTCTTTCTGTGCTTTTACCTGGCCTTCCTTTTTGTCCAGCTGGGATTCCCGCTGTTCCAGGTTTCCGCTTCTCCAGTCCAGGTTATTTTCTTTCTGCACCAGCCGTTCTTCATACTTCTGCAGTTCATCACGGCGCTGTTTGTTTTCCTGTTCCACCACATCCCGAAGTTTGTGGATTTCTTCCCTGGTCTGTACCATGGATTCCTTTTTCAGGGTTTCCGCTTCCCTGGATGCATTGTCCAGCAGTTTCTTGGCATCTTCAGCAATCTGCTTTGCCTTTTCTTCTGCTGATCCGATCCGGGCTTCTGCAATCCGTTTACGAAGCATGTAACCGATTCCGGCACCTACGGCAGCCGCTATAATGCATCCCACGATGACATAGAGTAAAACTTCATCCAGTGTCAAATCATTCACCTCTCTCTTTCTTTTTTGTTATTATGCAGGATTATACTATAAAAAAAGCACCCCCATGAGGAGATGCGAAGGCCGAAGCAGATGGATTTCCTTTGATTGAAAACTCTTCTGTTCAATACAATGAAAGCCTCCCGGGTATACAAAAAGCCCGGGATACAGCTATACCGTCGTTACGATTTATTCCGCTTTTCCACGGTTCCCTGGCGCAGCCGGCATGGGATGCACCTTAAGATAGGCATTGGTAAAAAACGAAATCCGAATATGCGAAGGAATCAGCTTCCTTTATTATATAAATCAGAATCAATCCATGAAAGGAATGTTCACTTGGTCCAGCATCTGATTCCATTCTAAAATCTTTACATTTTATTGTCAAGAGAATGTATGGAATTGGGACTGGGGCCAGGGCTATGGGTATGGAGTGGCTTCGCAGCTGCCACTCCATCCGTGTATATGGGGCTAAAGGTGGTGGGTGAACATCGCTTCACTCGTTCACCGGTGCGCAGCGAACTGCAGTCACAGCAGCGAACACAAGTTGCACCAGCGAACATGATTTGAAGGAGCGTTAGCGACGCACAAATCATCGTGAGTCGGTGACAGCCGTAGCGGAGGAGCGAAGCGACGCTCAAATTGTTGTGAGTCGCTGATAGCCGTGCTGTAGGGAGCCGCCAGGCGATCGAGAATGCAATGAGTCGCTTTCCCCGTGGGGTTGTGGCTTTGCCGGGGCAAAGCGGGGGCCGTTGGTACATAAGCCGCCTTTGGCGGCGTTATATGAGGTCTCCCTTCCTATTAAGCGAAGTGCCCCACCCGGTTGGCGAGCGAAGCGGTGCCAACCCACCACCCGCTTTCACGAGCGCAGCGATGTTCACCCACAACCCTTATGAACCATTCACAGGCATGGGCTCACTGCTTCGCAGTTACCGCCTCTCCGAGGCGGATCCATCCTGCGGCTTTGCCGCGGCCCTTCTCCAAGGGCCTGCATACTTTGGGAATATCTCACAATTATCTTACGATGATGCTGATGCCCTGTCAGCTGTAAGCGGATAGCTGTAAGCAAATGAATAGATAACCCGCGGCGCTATATAATTTGTGCGCCGCGCCTCCCCCTCAGGCGAAGCCCGTTCCCCCTGAGCCACCTTGCCACAGGAATTACCCCTCAGACACTTTTCATTTTCCCCTTCCCCCGCCGAAGAAGGACCAGACCAGAAGGGCAGCGAACGCAGCCCAGGACATATGGTAGGAAAGGATATCCAGGGCCGTGAGGATATTGATTACCGTCAGTCCTCCAAGGAAAAGGATATTCGGCCGGTCTTCTACCCGTCCGTCATGTCGGATCAGGTAGGCGCCGATACCAAAAATCAGGAGATTCACAATAAATACAGCAGGAAAATAAATAAGAAGGGGCATCATCTGCAGCACGAATCCCCCCACCAGAAGAAGGAGGGTAATATAGATCCAGGTCATGGACATCAGGTATTTCCTCCATAGCTGTCTCCCTCTTCCTGAGGAATCCAGATATTCTGGTCCGGATAGAGCCAGCGGAATTCATAGGACGGGCTCCAGCGCTGTCCAAAGGCATGCATGGGCACCAGAAGGTCTGCGGTGAAATGGGAGAGGTACTGCTTTACCCCCCATTCCCGGGCCACCTGCTGACGGGCATCTACTGGAATAAAAGCGATGTCCACCTTCTTTTCCCGGATTTTGGACAATTCGGTAAAGAAAGCATCCCGGGCCTCCCGGTTATCCCGGTCATCCTCCCCGGCCCAGTGCCACCAGTTCAGATCGCCGGCATGGAAAATAGTGAGGCCCTCTGCCTCCACCATAAACGATCCACCGGCATCGGTGGATCCATACATGTGGACCGTGAGGTTTCCTTCGGTCACCGTATCTCCCACATCCATCTCATGGAGGAGGGACGAATTTCGGAGAAGAAGGCGGCAGTCCCGATGGAGAAAGTATCCCTTTGCTCTTCCTTCAAAGCCGGCAATGGCAGGATTGAAGTGGTCCCCATGCACGTGGCTGACAAAAAAATAGAAGGGCTTATCCGAGGATTTCAAGAGTTTTTCCAACGCCCCCGCCGGATCCAGATAGTAGTCAAATACAAGAAACATGGATTCCATTTCTACCAGAAATCCGCTGTGATGAAGAAAATAAAGCACCGGTTTCATACTGCTCTCCCCTGTCTTCTTTCGAACTGATATTTGTGAAATATAATTTTATGATGGTCTTATAAATTTTACCTTTACTGTGTCTTTCCTAAAGACACTGTATAATGATTATAGCATATGAGGTAGAAAGGTGGCTGAGGGGTAATGCCTGCGGCAAGGTAGCTTAAGGGGAATGGCCTGCGGCCAGGGGGAAAGTGCGGCGCAGACAATTAGAAAGCGCCGCCAATTATATTTTCTGTCAGTGGTTTTGCCACTGATCCGGTCTGAAACCTGACCATATGATGCCTGAGATTTCCATCCTGCAGCCGCCAGAATTCTATCAACCGTAAGCAGATAGCTTCAGTATCAAAAACTCGTGCCGCTCTATAATTATGTTGCGGCACACCTTCCCTTCGGGCGTAGCCTGTTACCCTTGAGACACTTCGCAATCACGCATTACCCTTCGGCTGCTTTCTTCATCCCCAAACTGATTATCCCCAAATATATATTCCTTTGACCTTTCCGGAAAGAATAGGTAAAATAGCATTGTATATTTTAACGAGGTACATCATGATTACACATAACACAAAGACCCATCGATTTGAAATTGAATATCCGGAAGGAACCGCCTACCTGGAATATGAAGACAAAGACGGTGTTGTTACCGTGCTCCACACCATCGTTCCTGACGCCCTTTCGGGACAGGGAATCGCCGCGAAACTGGCCAAAGCCTTTTATGACTGGGTATCGGAAAACCACTATCCCATGAAATCGGACTGCTCCTATATGACGGCCTGGCTGAAGCGGAATAAAATCAAAATCTGAAGGCTCCTTTGACATAACCCAAGCAGCCTCGGAGGCTGCTTTTTTATTCGTGCTCGGATAGGAGTAATATGTACAGTTCATCACTCTTTCAAAGTCCTGGCACATTCCAGGATACACAAAATACACTCGATATGATTACCAGCCATTTTACGGAATTACTGCGTTTGAAATCAAAAGAACTCTATGAACACTCGGTGCGGGTCTCCAACTACGCCGGTGCCACCGCTGTCTACATGCGGCTTCCGGCCAATGAAATCACCCTCATCCGGTATGCCGGTCTTCTTCACGACATCGGCCTTCTTTCGATTCCAAACCAGATTCTTTCCAAGGTCCCCTACCTTTCCCGGCGGGAACTTTCCCTCTACAAGAAACACCCGGAACTGGGTGCCAACATGCTGGAATCCATACCGGGCTGCCAGGACCTGCTTCCCTATATCCGCTGCCACCATGAGCGCTGGGATGGTACGGGCTATCCGAAGCACCTGAAGAATGTAAACATTCCCCTGGGAGCACGAATCATATCGGTAGTCACCTACTACGATGACACCATTTATTCAGCCCCCGACTTCAAGACTAAGAGCACCGCCGAAGTCTCGAGAGACGTTATGACAGGCTCCGGTATCCTCTTCGATCCGGAAGTGGTCTCCGCTTTCCTGAAGGTCCTGTTTCACAGCAGTACCATACCGAGATAAAAAAGACACCATTGGGGTGTCTTTTTTTGATGCAGATTTTGAATATCCCCCATTCGTGTGTATGGGGCTAAGGGTGGTGGGTGAATCTCGCTTCGCTCGTTCACCGGTGCGCAGCGAACTGCAGTCACAGCAGCGAACATGATTTGAAGGAGCGTAGCGACGCGCAAATCATCGTGAGTCGCTGATAGCCGTGCTGCAAGGAGCCGCCCGGCGACTGAGAATGCAGTGAGTCGCTTTCCCTGTGGGGTGGTGGGCGCTAACGCGCCGGGGGCATAAGGGTAATCAGCCGCCTTGGGCGGCGTTATATAAGGTCTCCCTTCCTTTTAAGCGCAGCGATGTCCAGCCACACCCCGGCTATCGAGCACAGCGAGGGAGCCCACACCCCTTACGAACCCTTTACACGCCTGGGCTGAAAGATGCTCTTTCTCCTAATTTCCCATAAATATCATCCATCTCGAACCCATGCCGCCAGAAGGCAAGGCCTGCCAGGTGATATTTCGAGAGGAGTTCCACCTTGGCGGCAAGGGATTTTTCTTCTTCCAGGTATACCCGATGGAGGATTCCCCTTTCCCGCCAGGTAAGGGTGTACTGCCGGGCGTCAGGCTGCCATACGGGCTTTGCATGGGTCTTTCGAAGAAGGCTGTCCTCGTCTTTCATGGCCAGAGTTTTCGATGTCATATACCCCGGGTTGCCTGAATAGACGCGGGTATAGAAAGGAAGGCCCAGGATAAGCTTTTCCGGAGGCACCATGGCCGTGAGAACCGGGATATTTTTATCGAGCCAGGAATAAGAGGAAACGGAGCCCGCATATTTGCTGGTACGGGGCGTTTCATCGTAGCCCATGATGATTTCATAATCGCAGTATTCGGAAAGGGCGGTCCGGTCATAGCAGAGGCTCCAGGTAGGAGAGCCCGCATTGTACACCGTGATATCGGCGGTGAGCTTCATACCGTTATCATGGAGCGGCGCAGAAAGTTTTTTCATAAATGCGGTGTAGAGGTCCTTATCCTTCGGGTCCATGTTTTCGAAATCCATATTGTATCCATAGAGGCCATACACTTCCCCCAGAGCCGCCATGGTGGAAATGACCCGGTCCTGCCGCTTTTCATCCCTCATAAAGGCCGCTGTCTTTTTCACTTCGAAATCATTGTGGATGAGAGGCATCACAGAAAGACCATGGTCTTTGGCCTTCTTCAGATAGGAAAAATCCCACTTGTATGTCCCCTTTTCCATGTCCCCATAGCTGCCGATGGAGGGGGAAAGGATATGGTTTCCCTCAAGACTGTCAAGGCTCCCTTTGTCGGGGTCATAAAGGAAATTCACATCCCAGAGCACCAGGGGCCGGGAAGACAAATCCATGGAGTTGTCTTTTTTATGGTTTTTCTGCTTTTTAGCCGGTTTCATCTTCTTTATGGTCAGTTCTTTTTTCTTATCTTTATAGGTATACGTCAGTCCGGCAGCGTCACCGAAGTAAGAAAGGTCTACATACTTTCCCCCGTTAATGTCAGTATAAGGAATTTCCACCTTCTCTTCGGCAGGAAGGCCCTTTGGCGTCACATAGACATAGAGATGGTCTTTTTCCCAGGACAGTTTCCAGGTACCCCCCTTTGTCAGCACCATCGGTGCCGTATAAAAGGATCCATCCATTTCATAGGCAGAGAAATCCTGCAGTCCATCTCCCTTGAGCTTTACGGGGACCGGAGATTGTGCCAGGGATACAGAAGAAACAGCCATCAGGGCCGCCAGGGCAGCGGCAATTTTATTCAGCAAAACAGACTCCTTTCCAAAGGACAAAATGATTGATTAACGGCCACCGTGAACAGCAAAGCGGCGCATTAGGGATACCAGGTTCTCCGTTTTCAGGAGAGCCATCAGATCTCTTTTCCTTTCCATAATCCCCGGTTCACCGGAGAGAAAACGGAGGAACCCGTCCATAGCCTTTCTTTCTTTTTTCGGAAAACCGGGCAGCCGGATTCTCTTTCCCATGACCTCTTCCATGATCCATTCCATGAGGGCCGGTCGGAAATAATATTCAGCCATGTAATTTTCAATCCAGTAATCGTGGACAGTCTTACGGAACCGGGCCGTGCGGGGCATAAAATCCAAGTACAGCCGAAGACCATCATGGATACCGGCCCAGAAATCGCTGAAGCCGTAATCAAAATCCCCATCTTTCTGGGAGTCCACAAACCGGAGGGAATCACCGGAAATCATATGGATTTTATGGCTGTGCGGAAACTGGGGCAAAAGCTTCTCCCGGAAAAGGGATATGACATGGGGATTCAGCTCCACCACCGTCACAGAATCCACGTCATCCTTTTCTGAAGCCATGAATGCGTAGTATCCCAGGCCGAGGCCATAGGTAATGACCCGGCCCTTCGCCTTTTCAATGGAGTCCTTCATGGATTCGATTTCGCTCAGCACAAGGCTCATCCATACCTCCCCATTTTCCAGGAGCACCGGAAACGTGACTTTCCCATCAAAGAAGCCCGCCGTCTGTGCCCGGAACGGGTCATCCTCCGAGAATCCTTCATGGTAGGTCTGGATGAATTCGCCGGGCAGGTAATCATTCACCGTAAGAGCCAGGTGGTGGGCTGCCGTCTTCCCTTCCACCCGGATATGGCGGAAATAGGGATTGTCCATGATTTCCCGGGGAGAATGGCAGGTGATGCGGGAAGAAATCATACCAAACAGGGCATCCCCCAGTTCTTCCTCTCCCATATATTTGGACAGTTCCGACCAGGGTCGGTACTCACCGGCTCTTTCAGACAGGTCATAGGCCGCTTCGTCCACCAGGTCCCCAAAGGCGGTCTCCGTCACCGAGGAAATCAGATAGTCCTCCCCTTTTGCCGAGAGCGCTTTGAAATCCATATCCGACAGATACAGGTGGTCCGCCACCTCCCCCATCAGCATATCTTCCGCCACCGCAGAAAGGAGAAATTTTTTCCAAAGCTCCCCTGCTGCCTGCCTTGTATCCTTATTTTTTCGTATTTCCATATGTCACCGGTCCTGCTTGTAAATGTATTGAACAGTTTTATTGTATCAGCAGTTCCCCCTGTATCTCAAGGGGCAGTGAACAACCTATGTGTCCAACTGATTGCTCACACCTATAAACGAGACTAATGGTTGTGGGTTGGGCGCCATTTGACTGGTCCAACCACTGCGCACCGGTGAATGAGCGAAGCGACGTTCACTTACTACCGTTAGCTCATTCATACATATGGGCAAATGCAAGTGGGGTACAAGTGGCAAATACAAGTTTCCCCACTGCCTTTAGACCCATTCATGGGTATGATATAATAAGGATTATTGAGTACAAAAAGAACAGTCCATCATCTACTGTTTCTAAGGAAGCACTGATTAAATCGTTGTCAGATTTTATTCTTGGATTTTTATGCAATGCGAGGAATAATCCGACGCGAATAGCGAGCTATTTAAGGCAGCAGTCCTGCATAGGACTGCTGAGCCAAGGTAAGTTGGCGCTTTCTCTGCACATAAAAGCGCCTTCCTTTTATCCTTGGCCGGATTATGACGAAGCAGTGCATAAAAATCTTTATGAAATCTGACTCTGCGATTTAATCAGCGCTTCCTTAAACCATAACGGGAGGGATATACCATTGCGTTTCCATAAAAAAATCTGTGCCCTGGCAGCAGCGGCCTTTCTATCCGCCTTTGCATCCACCGTATCTGCCAGGACGATTCTTCTTGTTCCCCAGGATGACCGGCCGGTCAGTCTGGACTATACGGTAAATACAGCTGAAAGAGCCGGATATACGGTACTGACACCGCCAAGAGCCTACCTTTCGGGGAAGAATTTCCGGGGCAGCCCTGACCTCATCTGGCGCTGGGTGGAGCAGAACATGGTCCGTGCCGATGCGGCTGTCCTTTCCACAGATACCCTGATTTACGGCGGTCTCGTGGATTCCAGAAAACACAATGAACCCCTTTCTACACTTATGGCCAGGGAAAATAAAATCCGTACCCTCCATGCCCAGTATCCGAAGATTCCTATTTACGGATTCGGCACCATCATGCGGACTCCCTATGCCTCCAGCGGCGGCGTAGAACCCTACTACTACAGCAAGTACGGCAATGACCTGTACCGGCTCTCCGGACTTCAGGATAAGATGGATGCCGGAAAAATTACCCCCGACGAAACGGCAGAACTCCTGTCCCTGAAACTTTCTATTCCCTCCGAATACCTGCAGGACTGGTTCAAACGGCGTACAAAAAACAACACCATAAACCGTATGCTCATCAAAGATACGAAGAGCGGCGTCTTTACCTATTACAGTGAAGGCCACGATGACAACAGCAAGAATTCCCAGTCCACCCTGGAATCCCGGTACCTTGCAATAGATGCCAAAGGATTGCCGGAAAGACGGTACGGTTCCTTCCCCGGCGCCGACCAGCTGGCGCTCCTCCTCATCGCCCGCTACCACGACGATGTGAACCACCTGAAACCATCGTTCTCCGTCATTTACCCCCTGGGCCGGGCAGAAAATACGGTACCCAGCTATGAAAACCAGCCCATTGGGAAGACCATCAGCGAACATATCACCGCTGTCGGCGGCGTCATGGCAGGCAAAAATGTGCCGGACATCGTGCTGGCTGTCAATACACCCATCGCCTCCACCGGCGAGTCGGGACAGTTCAGCAACTTCGGCATGATGAAACAGAGCACCACGGATTTCATGAATGAGGTCAAAAGTGTGATTGGCCGGGGTATCCCTGTGTCCATGGTGGATGTATACTTCGCCAATGGTTCCGACAATACCCTTATGAACCTCATGATTAAAGACGACCTGCTCTACAAAGTAGCCGCCTACAACGGTTGGAATACGGCATCCAACACCATCGGTTACGCCATCGCCCAGGCCATCCTGGCGCCGAAGATGTCGGAAGCAGACCACAGGAATATGCTTACCGAGCAGTACATCGATAACTGGGCTTACCAGGCAAACGTCCGGAAAAATATCACCCGCATGACTGAGTTGGAAACGAACAGCACCACCCCAAATGCTGCCATAAAGCAGGAAATGATTGCGGAAATCCAGGAATTTGCGAAAAAGAAAATGGGCCTTGACCCGGCCACGGTATCTGCCGACTTCCCCTGGAACCGGCTCTTTGAAATCAATGCCCTCGTTTCCACAAAGCCAAAGTACCCCGTATACCTTACCAGAGCAGAACAGCAGCGGATAGCGGAAGAAAAGGCAAAGGCCGAAGCAGAGGCCAAAGCGAAAGCAGAAGCGGAAGCAAAGAAAAAAGCGGGCCAGCAGGCAGCATCCGCCGGACAGCCCGCACCGACGGACCAGGCTGCCCCTGACCAGGGGACTGATGCCCCATCCGATGACGGCGGTGACATCTCAACGATTGTAATCAATAAGTGAATAAGCTTCGCTGGATAGGGGGCTTAAGTGACTAAGGTGGCTGAGGGGGCTCTCGCTGAAGTCGCTCTGCTTGTGCTTCGCCATACCCCCAATTCCTTCGAGGCCACCCCTCCACCGCTGACGCGGTTCCCCTCCCCTCTAAAGAGGCGAGGTTGGGTATTTAACAGCGAAACCGCCATCGGATATAAACCGCTGAAGGCTGGCCTGCTCAAGGCCCAAGTCTGAAGGCTCAAATCACCGCCCCATTCATACGCCTATTCACCCACGCAAAAAACGCCATGAAAAGAACTTTCCTTTTCATGGCGTTTTCTTATACACCTTTCACTTTCTTCTTCATTTCCGCCGCCGACTTCAGGGCACTTTCTGAGCTGTCGCTGCCGGAAATCATGAGGGCTATATCCCGGAGATGTTCCTCCGGATCCAGGAGTACCGCCTTTGTAGCCGTCCGCCCCTTGGATACGGTCTTCACGATCTTGTAGTGCCTGTCTGCAGCGCAGGCGGTCTGGGGCAGATGGGTAATGCAGAGGACCTGGATAGAATGGGACAGGAGGGCAATTTTCCTGGCCACCTGAAGACCCACTTTACCACTGATGCCCACATCGATTTCATCGAATATGAGCGTCTGCTGCCGAAGGAGGTTGGAAATCACCATCTCAATAGACAGGGCAATCCTCGATATTTCACCGCCAGAAGCGGTATCCTTCATGCTGCGGAGCGGTTCCCCCAGGTTGGCGGAAAAGTAGAATTCCATTTCCGCCGCCCCATTGGGAAGGGGCGTCTTCTGGGGCAGGAGATGCAGTTTCATCCTGGCGTTTTCCATGCCCATGTCCTTCAGGGAAGCCACTACTTTCTCCAGAATGGTTTCAGAAGACCGGATCCGCGCCGCATTGAGGACTTCTGCCTTTTTCATGAGCGTTTCCGTGAGGTCCTCATAATTTTTCTGGAGCGCTTTATTGTCGTAGATAATTTCCTTCAGGGAATCGTATTCCTTCTGTGCCTTCTCTGCGTAAGAAAGGACATCGGACAGTTCTGGTCCATACTTCCGTTTCAGTTCCTGGATTACTTCATTCCTGTCCTGCAGGGCTGCCAGGTCTTCCTCCGAAAAATCGCTGGTGGACAGGTAATCTTCCATGCTGCTCACCGCATCTTCCAGGGCAAAGGAAGCACTGCGGACCGATTCGAGGACTGGATTCAGGGTCTCGTCGTACCGGGACGCCGTGGACAGTTCCTTATCCGCCTCCGCCATGGCATCCTGGGGTCCCCCGTCAGCGGTAATGGTATCCAGGGCATTATGGATGGAGCGGATGATTTTTTCATGGTTCTGGAGGACCTGAAGCTTCCGCTCCACTTCCTCGTCCTCTCCCTCCTGGAGCCCGGCCTCACGGATCTGGTTCAATTCCCATTCCAGTATGTCCAGCCGCCGTTCCCGTTCCTGCTTCCGCTCCTTGTAATCTTCCAGGGCATCCTTCAGCTTTTTCCATTCCCCATAGGATTCACGGTAAGACTGATAGGCCTTTGCTGCCTCTTCGGTACCGGAATCCACCATTCGTTCACAGAAGGGAATAGACAGGAGTTCCATATTATCATTCTGTTCATGGAGGCGGACCAGTTTCTTTCCCAGTTTCTGCAGCTGCTTCACGGTACAGAAATTACCGTTGATCGTGCAGAGTCCCCTCCCGGAACGGTTCAGCTTCCGGGAAAGGATGACCTGGCTCCCCTCTCCTTCAAGGCCCTCTTCCCGGAGCTCTTCCACCGTTTTCTTGTCAGCGTAGAAGACCCCTTCCACCTTGAAGAAATCGGCCCTCGTGCGGATGAGGTCCGTCCGGGCTCTTCGCCCCGTAAGCACGGCCAGCGCATCGATAAGAATGGATTTCCCTGCCCCCGTTTCACCGGTAAAGACAGTGACCCCCGAGCCGAATTCTATGACCGTATCCTCAATGATGGCAAAATTGACGATATGCAGACTTTGAAGCATGGCTCCCCCTCATCAGGACTTCAGCATGCCCTGGATCCGTTCAAGAAGCACTGGTACATCTTCCGGCTTCCTCAGGATGATGAGAACCGTATCATCCCCTGCCAGGGTGCCAATAATGACATCGTTCTTGGAATGGTCAATGGCGAAGGCCACGGAAGACGCGGATCCCGGAATCGTATGAAGTACCACCATATTCATGGCAGAATCGATCTTCACCACCGCCTCCTGGAACAGGATGGCCGTATGGCTCTTAGACATGACGCTCTGTTTCTCATTGGACAGGGCATACCGGTAATGGCCATTCTTATAGGGGATTTTAATGAGCATGAGATCCTTGATATCCCGGGACACCGTAGCCTGGGTTACGGCGATGCCCTCCTTCCGGAGAGCCGCCGCCAGCTCCTCCTGGGTCTCAATGACCTGGTTCTGGATGATTTCCTTAATTTTCATGACTCTATATCGTTTCATGGAACTGCTCCTTTTGAAATATAAATATGCATAATTGGAATAAAATCATTGTATATTTTCTCAATTCTATAGCATTTTCGCCGTTTGGTCAATTGATTTCCTGCATAAAAATAAATATTATTCAATTAAACGGCTAATTCTTGCAATTCTCCGATTATTTATTCATCATCTGCAGCAAGAAGTCGATCTGATGCAAATGGATTGCATTAAAGTTAATGCATAAAAAGGGGAACTCTGTTATAATGAGGAAAACATATTAATCAAAGAGGGACATTCAGTATGGATAATTACATCGGAAAACATTTACTCATTGACTGCTATAACTGTGACTCCGACAATATGGAATCACCCCAGAAAGTACAGGCCGCCATCCACGATGCTGCTGACAAGATTGGAATGGTGGTAAACGACACCTTCTACCTGGACGGAGAAGATGAAATCATTGCTGCTGCCTACGGCCCGAAATCCCACATCTGCATCCACTCCTACCCCAAGTTGGGGTATGCAGCCGTAGACATCTACAGCTTCGACCAGGACCTGAAGCCAGCCCGCACCATGGCGGTCCTCCGGGCTTCCCTGCATCCGGAAAAAATCCGGGCCACCTCCGTGAAACGGGGCAACATCAATCCGGACATGAAGCCAAATATCAAGTCCAAGTCCACTACGCTCCACAAGTTCAAGAATACAAGAAACCAGATGAAAAACGCCGGCCAGAAAGTGGCGAATTATATGCGCCATAAAAATGAAAAACGGGATACCCTGGGACCGGAGTAAGAATGACGAAAGCCGTGAAAGAAAAATCTTTCACGGCTTTTTTATGTGAATCAGCGTCGTACGGACGGATGGGGCTTTGAGCCTTCAGCAGGACGGGTCCTTCAGGCCTGGTGGATGTATGGATGTGTGTGCGTAGGAACAGGCGGGGCTTCCAGATATTAGCTTTCAGAAAAACCAGCCCGCCTGCGGCGCTTCCTTCACCATTTCTCAGTCCATTGGCCCTTTATCCCTATGTGCCCTCTCCCCCTGTGCATGCAGGCCCATAGAGAAATGGCGCGCCAAAGGCGCAGAATGAATCTCCCTGATTCCTGGTATCCCGGTGTGAGACAATTCTCCTTACATTGAATACATTCCCTGCTTCGCAGAACCCGCCTCTTCGAGGCGGATCCATCCCCCGCCCTTCGTGCTGCCCCCTTCTCCAAGGGTGCACTCGCATGCGGCTATTCTCATGGTAGAGTTATCTTCCTGTTTTATGGTTTGAATCATCAGGATGCCAATCACGGTAAAACTGCCGGGCCTTTATTCCCTATGCGTCCTCTGCCTCTAAGCCTGCAGCTCCTTGGAGAAGACAGCGCCAAAGGCGCAGGATGGATTGATGGGTGTGCCGCAGGCTGGTCACATTTCCCCGAAGCTGGAAGCCGCCATCCGCTCACAAGACATTTTGACATATTTCCACAGCAAAAAGCCTCCTGCAGAGACAGGAGGTTTTCGCGTATTTCGAAGTCTTACGCTCTCAGCGTAATGCCTTCTTTATCCAATGCTTTCACGATGTTCTCGATCCAGCCGTCCACTTCTTTATCTGTCAGGGTACGGTCTTCCGCACGGAATGTGAGGTTATAGGCCATGCTCTTATAGCCTTCCTTTACCTGTTCGCCCTGGTAGAGGTCGAAGAGTCGGAGGAGTTCCAGATGTTTGCCGCCGGCCTTACGGATGATGGCTTCCACTTCATCGTTGGTCAGTTTCGCCGGCACCAGGAGGGAGAGGTCCCGGGTGGATGCCGGGAATTTCGGGATTCTGGTGTAATCGATGGTTTCATCCATGATGGACATCACATGAGGCATGAAGATGACGAAGCCGTAGACTTCTCTCTTGATATCCCACTTATCCAGTACCGCCGGATGGAGCTGACCAAAGGACATGAGGACTTTGCCGTCCTTCACGAAGTCCGCGGAAATGCCGGGGTGGAATACAGGGTACGTGGACCGGCGGATTTCGTAGTCCCTTACGCCCAAGGCAGAGAGTACGTCTTCCATAATAGCCTTCACGTCAAAGAAATCATATTTTCTTCCCTTGTTCGGGTAGCCTGCTTCTTCAGGGCTTCCGCAGAGGAGGCCGGAGAAGAGGAGGTATTCATAGGGCAGCTCTTTCAGGGGCAGTTCTTTGGGCTGGTATACGTGACCAGACTCGAAGACCGCCACTTCGTCGTTCTTCTGGGACAGGTTGTACACCAGGGTATGCATGAGGCCCGGGAGAAGGGTGGTCCGCATATCCGGATATTCTTCGGAAATGGGGTTCATAATGGGAATAGCATTGTACACCTTGTGTCCCCAGGGGAAATTCAGTTTTTCCAGGTCCTTGGGATCCATAAAGCTGTAGTTCACCACTTCCGACAGGCCATCAGCCACAAGGGCATCGGTGACCCGGAAAATAGCGTCCTGGTCGGTGGTCATGGCGCCTTTGGCAATGGCGCTCCAGGGGGTGGTGATGGGGATATTCTTATAGCCGTACACCCGTGCCACTTCTTCTGCCAGATCCGGCATGCCCTCCAGGTCCAGGCGGAATTCCGGTACTGTAACCGTGAGGTTTCCATTGTCCTCGTCCACCTTGAAATAGAGGTCTTCCAGGATTTGGATCATCTGGTCCTTCGGCATGCTGATGCCGATATATTTATTGATTTTATCTACTGTAGTTTTAATGATCTGGGGTTCTGCCTTTACGGGGTATTCATCCAGCATGCCTTTGGCAGTGGTAGCAGCGCCTTCGTCTTCCAGGATCTGGCAGATCCGGTTGATGGCCATTTCCGTGCGGGCAGGGTTGATGCCCTTTTCATAGCGGCCGGAAGCTTCACTGCGGAGGCCCAGGCGGCGGGATGTACGGCGGATAGAAGCAGAATCAAATACCGCTGCTTCCAGGAGAACGTTCTTCGTGTTTTCAGTGACTTCCGAATCCAGTCCTCCCATGACGCCGGCTACGCAGGCCGCCTTGTCATCACCGTCGGCAATGACGAGATCCGCCGGAGTGAGATCCCGTTCCTGTCCGTCCAGGGTCACCATGGTTTCCCCTTCATGGGCGAAACGGCAGGTCAGGGAATGGCCGGCTACCTTGTCGTAGTCATAGGTATGAAGAGGCTGGCCGATTTCCAGCATAACGTAGTTTGCCGCATCCACTACATTATTGATAGGACGGATGCCGTTGCTGCGGAGACGGTTCTCGATCCATTCCGGGGACCGGCCGATCTTCACGTTTTCCAGGAGCCGGCCGCAGAACCGTTTGCAGAACTTCGGATTATCGATATGGACAGAAGCCCTTCCTTCAATGGGAGCCCCTTCTTCTTTCACTCTGATTTTCGGAAGGGTCACTTTCCGCCGGAAAATAGCGCCGGTTTCCAGAGCCATGCCGATCATGCTGAAGCAGTCCGCCCGGTTTGCGGTGAGTTCCATTTCATAGACCACATCGTCCAGGTCGTAAAGCTTATGGATATCCTCTCCCACCGGTGTATCTTCCGGAAGAATGAGGATGCCCTCTTTATTGAGGCTGGGGAACAGGTTATCATCCATGCCCAGTTCGCCGAGGGAGCACATCATGCCGGCGGACTTTACACCCCGAAGTTTTCCGGCCTTGATTTTGATATCCCCGTAGCGGAGGCCGCCGGGAGCTTTGTTATCATGGGCTGCCGGCACATGGGCGCCGTGAAGGGCACAGGGAACGATCTGTCCCACCTTCACATTGGAAGCGCTGGTGACAATCTGCACTGGTTCTTCCTCTCCCACATCCAGCTGGCAAATGAGGAGGTGGTCAGCGTCAGGATGTTTTTCCACGGACAGGATTTTGCCTGTCACCACACCCTTGATGCCGCTGCCCGGGCGAATGACATGTTCCACAGGGATGCCGTCCACCGTCAGGGTTTCCGCCATGTCATCGGGATTCATGCCTGTAATATCGACTAAGGTGCTTAGCCATTTCAAAGATACGTTCATCTATGTATTCTCCCTTCCATTAGAACTGCTTCAGGAACCGCACGTCATTTTCATAGAAATTACGGAGGTCATCAATTCCATAAAGCAGCATGGCGATACGTTCAATACCCATGCCGAAAGCAAAGCCGCTCACCTTTTCCGGATCGTAGCCATTAAGCTTCAGCACCATGGGATGGACCATGCCGCATCCCAGAATTTCCAGCCAGTCCGGATCTCCGTCTTCCTCACCGGTCCTGGCGGCAAAGGAAATATCCACTTCCGCCGACGGTTCGGTGAATGGGAAATAGCTGGCCCGGAAACGGATCTTCGTATCGGAGCCGAAGAGGTCCTTCAGGAAGATTTCCAGGGTTCCCTTAAGGTCTGCAAAGCTGATGTCCTTATCCACCACAAGGCCTTCGACCTGATGGAATACGGGAGAATGGGTGGCATCGTTATCCCAGCGGAATACCTTGCCCGGCGCAATCATGCGGATCGGGGAATTGGGAGTATGCTTCCGAAGAGTTCTTGCCTGTACCGGAGAGGTGTGGGTACGGAGAAGAATTTCCGGCGTAATGTAGAAGGAATCCTGCATATCTCTCGCCGGATGGTCCTTCGGCAGGTTCAGGCATTCGAAATTGTAGTAATCCTGCTCGATTTCCGGTCCCTCTTCTACAGAGTAACCCATACGGATGAAGGACTTCATGATTTCCCGGAGCGCCTTGTCCAGGGGATGGAGATGGCCGATCTTCTGGTGACGGGCAGGAAGGGTGATATCCACGGTTTCGTGCTTGATTTTCTCTTCCAGCCGTTTGGCCTTCAGTTCTTCCATCTTGGCGGCCAGCGCCTCTTCCAGATCAGTCCTTACCTGGTTTGCGAGAGCACCGATTACCGGCCGCTGGGCAGCAGACAGGTCCTTCATACCCCGGAGTATAGCGGTGAGCCGGCCCTTCTTGCCCAGGAAAGAAACGCGGGTATCCTGGAGAGCCTTTTCATCCGAGGAAGCAGCGATTTTCTCCTTCGCGTCGGCCTCCAGGGATTCCAGATCACCTTTCATAAAAGAAACGATTTTATTCCGTACTTCCTCTGCCAGGCCGTCCAGCGCCTTTTTGTCATCGCCATCCAGCTTCTTCATATCGTTCAGGAAACCGGCGAGCTTTCCCTTCACCGATTCATAGGCTTCCTGCTTCCTGCTGTCATCACTGCAGATTGTAAGCATTTCCTGAGCTTTGGCTTTCAGCTCATCCAACTTATTGTCCATTACTGTACCTCCTGTATATTCTACAAGTCCCGTTATGCCTTGGTGAAATCGGGAAATAAAAAAAGACCCCGCCCCGAAGGGGCGAAGTCATATCCGCGGTACCACCCTGATTTGTACTCAAAAGCCATAACGCAGCCCTGCGTCCGACCTACTCCGTTCAGCCGGCAGCTCAGAAGTGAACTAAGCTCACCCGATTCTTTCCGGTGTTCCACTATCGCCGGATCCCTGCGTAGAATCAAAAGAAAGCTCTTTCTTCCTCATTGCTTCATGTATAGGATTATTTTAAAATCTCCCATGATATTTGTCAATGGGGAAATAAAGAGGCTACTGAGAGCACGTGCGAACGGATGAAGCCTTGAGCCTTCAGCCTTGAGCTCATCAGCCTGCGGCGCTTATGTGGTTGAGTTTGCATGCGAACGTATGGGGGCTTCTAGCTGCTAGCTGTTAGCCTCTAGGAAAGCTGGTCCGCCTGCGGCGCTTCCTACCGGTGAGGCCACCAGCTTCCTCAAGCCGTAGGCTGTCGAGCTATCCTGGCAGCTAGAAGCTAGAAACCCCATATGGATGCATGCCGCTTATCCATAACACACCAAGAAGACCCGGTGTCCGTAAGATGCAGGAATTTGTCCAGTGAATCAGGCGCCGGCGTAAGGATGAAAACCGAAGTTCCCCCAAAAGCCGAACTAGTCGTCAAAGAGGCAAAAGCATGAGCTATCAAAAAGTCCTTGGGCCTTCTATTGGATTGTGAAATTTTGTCCGCTATACGGACGGTGAAGCATTGCGTGAGGATCGAGGTCGAGGAAATTTGCGGCTTCGCCGTTGGCCAACTCGATCTCGGTCTCGCCACTCGGTCTCACACCTCGCTGGCCATCGAGCCGAGGGACTCAAGTGGACATCCATGGCTGTATCCATCTCCATAGAACCTTCCCGTAGCTAGCAGTTGGGAAATATGAAATTGGATTTGCCATTCCTGGAACTTTTTTGTCCCTCTACTATATACATTGCAAAAAGTGTGATTTTGTGAACATGGAAAGAAAATTTTTTTCAAAAAAGTGTTGGAGTGACTGGCCATGTGCGGGTAACCGATGGAGATCGAGGTCGAGATTGAGGGAAACAGAGCCTTCAGCCATCCACATATAACTTACTGCTTACCGTGGTTTAACTGCTTCCTGGCTAGACGGCTAAATGCTCAGGGCCCTCATACGCTCACGCCTGCAATCGACTGCCTTTGCCACTTAAAAACGGCGCTGAAGCGCCGTTTTTCTGTTTTCTCAATAAATAGCCGCATTGGCGATGACGAGCCGCTGGACCTGGTTTGTTCCTTCGTAGATCTGCATGATCTTGGCATCCCGCATGTATTTTTCGTTCGGATTTTCCCGGGAGTATCCGTTGCCGCCCATGACCTGGACAGCGGTAGTGGTGACTTCCATGGCTACGTCGGAGGCGAAGCACTTGGACATGGCGGAGAAGAGGGCCGCCTTTTTGTCTCCGGTCATCTGCATGATGCAGGCTTTATGCACAAGGGCCCTTGCCGCTTCAGTCTTCATGACCATGTCCGCAATCATTTCCTGTACCATTTCAAAGGAAGCAATTTTCTGGCCGAACTGTTTTCTCTGGTGGGCATAGTGGATGGCATTTTCCAAGGCTGCCTGGGCGATGCCTACGGAGATGGCCCCCACCACGGGGCGGGATTTCTGCAATGTTTCCATGGCGATGCGGAAGCCCAAACCTTCCCTGCCTACCCGGTATTCTGCGGGGATGAAGCAGTCGTCGAAAATGATTTCAGAGGTAGCGGAGGCACGGATGCCCATCTTGTCTTCTTCCTTGCCGATGGAAACGCCCTTGGTATTCCGATCCACCAGGAACACCGTGAGGCCCCGGATGCCGCCGGATTCTCTGGTATTGGCGAAAAGGGTAATCTTGTCCGCAATAGGGGCGTTGGTGATGAAGCACTTGGTACCATTCAGCACGTAGCCGCCGTCCACTTTCTTTGCCCGGCAGGAAACGGCGCCGGCATCGGAGCCTGCACCCGGTTCGGTCAGGGCGAAGCAGGACATGCCGCCGTGGTTCAGGCAGTCAAAGTAGGATTTCTTCTGTTCATCGCTGCCGGCAATGAGGACCGGGAAGGAAGCCAGGGAATTGGCAGCGCACACGGTAGCCACGCCGGCGCACCCCTTGGCCAGTTCTTCCGCAATGAGGGCCACGGTCAAAAGGTCCAGTCCCGCGCCGCCGTATTCCTTCGGCACCGACAGCTGGGTCATGCCGGACTGTTTCAGGATGTGGAGCAGCTCCTCATCCATGACGCCGCTTTTATCGATCGTAAGAGCCCTCGGTGCGATTTCGTTCTGTGCAATGTCCCGGGCCAGGGCTGTCAGTTCTTTCTGCTGATCTGTCAAATTAAAATCCATGTTCGTCCCCCTTGCAGTAATTTAAAGACCCTTTGGTCTATCTGATAGCTGTACATTATCTTCTTTATTATACCAAAAAACCGGTGGATGACCACCGGTTGTGAAATAAAAAGTGGCTAAAGGGTAACGCCTTCGGCGAAGTGGCTGAGGGGGAATGGCCTTCGGCCAAGGGGTTGGTGTGCCGCATCAAATCATAAAGCGGCACGAGCTTCATATTCTGCGGCAAAAGCCGCTAAGTCAAACTCTGCGGCGCTATATGAATTGTGCGCCGCACCTTCCCCTCGGGCAAAGCCCGTTCCCCTTGAGCCACTTTGCCGTCAGGCATTACCCCTCAGCCACCTGATCACCAAACCACTTTCCGCACGAACAGCCGCCGTCCCGATCACTCGTAATGCAGCGCGTCTATCGGATTCAGTTTGGCCGCTTTCTGGGCCGGGTAGAGACCGAAGACGAGGCCGATGAAGACGGAGAAGAGGAAGGATCCCAGGATCGGCGTCACCGAGAGGACCGTGGTGAGGGTGCTCACGTGGGGGATGATCTTGGAGATACCGATGCCCAGGAGTACACCGATGAGGCCCCCTGCCACACTGACGGTGACGGACTCGATGAGGAACTGCACCACGATCATGGAATAGGTGGCACCCAGGGCTTTGCGGATACCGATTTCCCTTGTCCGTTCCGTAACGGAGACCAGCATGATATTCATGATGCCGATACCGCCAACCAGAAGGGAAATGGCGGCAATACTTCCAAGGAATATGGTAAGGGTCTGGGTGGTGGATTTCATGGTTTCCATGATTTCCTGGGAGTTCTGGATGGAGAAATCATCTTCCGCCCCGGTCTGGATGCGGTGGCGGGTGCGGAGGAGGTTTGTCACGTCCGATTCAATCTGGGTGAGGTCGTCGGCGTTGTCTGCGGAGATGACGATGTTATTTACATAGGTAATATGGAGCATCCGTTCCTGGACCGTGGTGAAGGGAATGAGAATCCGGTCATCCTGGTCCATGAAGGAATAGCCCTTTTCGTCCAGCACGCCGATGATGGTAAAGGGATTGCCATTGATTCTGACCTTCTGCCCCACCGGCGATTCATCGCCGAAGAGGTTGGTGGCCACGGTTTTACCAATGATGCAGACCCGGGCGCGGCTGTTGTATTCCTTGTCCGTCCAGAACCGGCCTTCCGCCACGTCCAGGCTGGAAAGGGTGGCATAGTCCCTGGTGCATCCATAGACCCGGGTGGTCCAGTTCTTATTGCCATTGACGATGAGGTAACTTGTATTGACCAGGGGCGCTGCGAAATTGATATTAGGCAGGTTCTTGATGGCCAGGTAATCCTTGTAGGTCAAAGTCTGCATGGATCCTGCCGCCGGGCGGACCCCCGGCTTCCTGCCGGTGCCCGGGGTGACGGTGATGGTATTGGAGCCGAGGCTGGAAATATTGCTTTCAATTTTGTCCTGCACGCCGTAGCCGATGGACATCAGGGCAATGACCGCCGCCACGCCGATGATGATGCCCAGCATGGTCAAAAGGGAGCGCATTTTGTTGCTCACGATGGAGCCCCAGGCCATGAGGACGCTTTCGAAGTAAATGTTTGTCATGGCAGCGGCCCCCTTATGTCTTTACTGATATGGCCGTCGGACAGGATGACATGGCGGGACGCATAGCCGGCCACGTCGATTTCATGGGTAACAAGGATAATGGTCTTCCCCTCTTTATAGAGGCGGGAAAAGATTTCCATCACTTCCCTGGTGGACTTGCTGTCCAGGTTCCCGGTAGGTTCATCGGCCATGATGATGGCGGGGTTATTGATGAGGGCCCGGGCAATGGCCACCCGCTGCCGCTGGCCGCCGGACATTTCCGCCGGCATGTGGTGGATGCGGTCACCAAGGCCCACGGATTCCAGCATTTTCGTGGCCCTTTCTTTCCGTTCGTTTTTGTAGAGGTTCCCGTAGATCATGGGAAGGATCACGTTGTCCAATGCGGAAAGCCGGGGAAGAAGATTGAAACTCTGGAATACGAAGCCGATTTTCCTGTTTCTTGTATAGGCCAGTTCGCTGTCCGAGAGGTTGGCCACTTCATGGCCATCGAGCTCGTAGGAGCCCCTGGTGGGACGATCCAGACATCCCAGGATATTCATCAGTGTGGACTTCCCGGCACCGGAAGGCCCCATGATGGATACAAATTCTCCCTTGTGGATGTCCAGGTCAATATGAGTCAGCACCGGCACTTCTTCTTTGCCGATGTAGTAGCTCTTGCCGATGCCCCGGAGTCTGATGACTACGGGGCTTTTTTCTTCAGCAGCCATGATTACATGGGTCCCGGGCCGCCACGGTTGTTCTTATTGGTGGGCGTGGACTTTTCCGAAGAAACGGTGCCGCTGACTACGATTTCACTGCCTTCCCTGAGACCGCTCAGCACTTCCACTTCCTTGTCCGTGGTAATGCCGGTGGTGATATAGGTCTTCTTTACGCCGTCCCCGTCTTTTTCATAGACATAGGAGCCTTCCGAATCGCTTCTGACAGCGGTAACCGGAATAACGAGGGCATTATCGCTTTCCCTTCCCCTGATGGTGGCCCGGGCGGTCATGGACGGATAGAGACCATCGAGCTCGTCCTTATTGATTTCTACATACACCGTGTAGTACACCACGGAGCTGGAAGAGGAACTGCTGGAACTGGAAGAGGAACTGGAGGAATACTGTTTCTTGGAAATATCGGTCACAATGCCGTGGAATGTCTTATTCGGATAGGCGTCTACCGTAAATTCTACGCCCTGTCCCACTTTCACTTCACCAATATCCGTTTCATCTACCAGGAGTTCAATGCGCATGGAAGAAAGGTCTGCCACCTTCACGATGACCATCTGGCTGGACAGGCCCTGGGAAACGGTCTCCCCTTCTTTCATGGGTTCCCCGATGACAGTGCCATCCATAGGCGATGTAATGACCGTATCGTTTACGTCGGCCTGGGCCTTGTCGTAGGCAGCCTGGGCATTCAGATAATCGAGGCGGGCGTTATCCATGGTCTGGTAGGAAATGGCGCCCTGCTGGTACAGGGAATTCAGCCTGTCATAGTAGGATTCCTTGTTTTCCAGGGTATTCTGGGTCTGCTTCATGGTGGACGTGAGGGCCTTGGACTCGATGGTAGCCAGGACCTCCCCCTTCGTCACCTTTTCATTCTGCTTCACGTATACCTTTTCCAGGGTACCGGAGGCGGTGGCGGACAGGTCGACGCTGTTATCCGGCTCAATGGTTCCGGTGGCATCGATGGTGAGGGCAATATTGTCCCTCCCTACGGTGCCCAGGGTATAATTATCCTTCTTTGTCTGGTGAGTCTGGTGGTACCAGTACCATCCCCCGCCACAGGCAAGGATCAGTATGATGATAATGGCAATGAGTGCCTTGTGTTTTCCCAATGGTATAGCCTCCTTCACGGCTGAACAAATCCAATCTCCCTTTGGATTGCATTTATTATAACACGCCATGGGAATTCTAAGAATAGTTACGAGCAATAAATATATTGGAGGCTGGTGCAGGGGCAGAGTGAGCAGGGCAAGCGCTCCAAACCGGTGAATGGGGCTAAGGGTTGTGGGCGCTTCGCACCGGGGCATGAGGTGGATCCGCCGCCAAAGGCGGCCATAGAACCTTATGCCCCCGCTGCGCCAAGGCGTATGCCTTGGCATGCAGCCACAACCCCACGGGGAAAGCGACTCACTGCATTCTCAGTCGCCTGCGGCTCCTTACAGCACGGCTATCAGCGACTCACGACAATTTGAGCGTCGCTTCGCTCCTCCGCTACGGCTGTCACCGACTCACGATGATTTGTGCGTCGCTAACGCTCCTTCAAATCATGTTCGCTGGTGCAACTTGTGTTCGCTGCTGTGACTGCAGTTCGCTGCGCACCGGTTGGCGAGCGCAACGATGCCAACCCACCACCCTTAGCCCCATTCACCTGTTCAAGCCGCTGTCCATCCCACACCCTTAGCCCCATTCACCCGGTCAGGCCACTGCCCATCCCATCGAGTAGAAGGCGGGCTTCGGCCCGCCGACCTCTCACACCACCGTACGTACCGTTCGGTATAC
>ERZ791746.731-NODE-731-length-26531-cov-10.371544_pt1 | contig 26531 bp, 23 predicted proteins | sample MGYA00510038_ERZ791746 | MGnify/ENA primary metagenome ERZ791746 (study PRJEB30046, sample SAMN00792018) | human gut metagenome | study: EMG produced TPA metagenomics assembly of the A metagenome-wide association study of gut microbiota in type 2...
AACTACACTTTTAATTGTGTCCTTGACAAGGGGGCCAGTTCAGAGTGAGGAGTGGTGGTGGTGGCGGCGCACAAATGGGAAAGCGCCGCAATATATATTCTGATTTCGCAGCTTTGCTGCAAATAGATACCGCAATCTGCTTCGCAGAACCCGCCTCTTCGAGGCGGATCCATCCCCCGCCCTTCGGGCTGCCCCCTTCTCTAAGGGGGCACTTGCTTACCGTTATTTTCAATATGTAAGTCAACCAATAGTATGCAGATTTTCGCGGCTCTGCCGCAGGACCTCAATTCTCTTTCCTCAAATCTCAAATCTTTCCCAATCATGCAGGCCCTTGGAGAAGGGCCGCGGCAAAGCCGCAGGATGGATGCGGCGAAGCCCCTGGACCTCAATTCTCTTCACTCAATTCTCAAATCTTTCTTTTCTGCCTCAGGCAGACCAGCTTTCCTAGAGGCTAGCAGCTAGAAGCCCCTACCCGTTCGCACGACACCTGGTCACACAATCCCCGCCGCAGAGCGGCTGACCCACTCGATCTCGATCTCGGTCTCGATCTCAATTAACCTCCACCTGCATAATATACCCATCTTCCTTTGGAAGCTCATAGACCCCCTTCCGGAGGCCCAGTACCTGAAATCCGTATTTCTTATACAGGTTCTGCGCCTTTTCATTGCTTGTGCGGACTTCCAGGAACAGGGTTTTCATCCCCCTTTCCCTGCATTCCGCAAGCCCCGCCTCCAGGAGGAGGGCTCCTATGCCCAGGCGCCGGAACTCCGGGCGCACGCCGATATTCACCAGCTGCCCTTCATCCAGGACGAACCAGAAGCAGCCGTACCCTGCGGTCTGCCCGTCCACCGTGGCGATGAAATACTCGCTCTGGGGGCCCTCCATATCGTGGAGCACCGTCTCCTCCCGCCAGGCGTCGGAAAAGCAGAGCTTCCCGATTTCAAAGATGTCGTGGACATGGGAGGTATCGGCTTTCTCGATCATGATTTCCCGTGCCGTTTCTCCCACAGTACCTCCGCCTCGCTTCTCCTTATATAATTGGGAAGAATCCGGAGGGGATCGTCCGTCTTCCCTTCTGCCAGCTTCTTCAGCCCCGCCAGGGCCACGCTCCCAGCCCGGGCCAGCCGGTTATGGGGCGGCGCCAGCTTGATGCCCGCAACGACGAGTTTATCCTTATATTTATCGGCGCATTCCCCCACCGCAATGATGGGGCCGCCGTGGCGGAGGGCCGCCTCGATGACTTCGTCAATGGGGGCTGCCTCTTCCTTCTCTTCCTGCCACAGTTCGTCGAAGGCGCCGTAGAGGGCAGCGTACACGTTCCCCCGCTGGGCATCGAGGAGGGGCAGCACGAAGGCCTGGGACCCTGCCATATTCCATGCCAGCGCTTCCAGTGTATCCACACCGATCAGGGGCACCTTCCAGATGTAGGATGCCATCTTCGCCGTGGCCAGGCCGATGCGGAGTCCCGTGAAGGATCCAGGGCCGATGGATACGGCGATGGCGGATATTTCTTTCTTCGAAACCCCCGCTTCTTTGATCATCTCATCCATGTGGGGAATGAGCTGTTCCGAATGGGTCAGTTTCCTCTGCACCGTCCACTCCGCAATGAGTCGGTCCTCTTCTGCCAGGGCACAGCTCAGTACCAGGGAGGACGTATCAATGGCTAAGAGCATAATTCTGTATCTCCTTTACAATGGATTTCGGCGCTTCATCGCTCCAGGAAATCCGGATATTTCTTTCATTTTCGCCGGAAAGGGTGATGTGGATATGGATGGCCTCCTCCGGAATGAGGGAAGGAAACATGTCCGCCCATTCCACCACCACCACGCCGCCGGCGCCGTATTCTTCCCACCCGATATTCCACAGGTCCTCTTCGCTGTGGAGGCGGTAGAAATCAAAATGCTTTAAAGGAATGGGGCCATCGTAGTAGTTCATGATGGTAAAGGTAGGACTTCCCACCACCCCTTCGATGCCCATGCCCTTTGCCAGGCCCTGGACAAAGTGGGTCTTCCCGGCTCCCAGGTCCCCGGTGAGTGCGATGAAAAGGCCATCCACCCCGTGTGCTCCCAGGAATTCACCGAAATCCATGGTTTCCTTTTCGCTTTTTGTGGTCATGGATATTTCATTTGTCATGAAGCCACCTCATCATTTCATCAAAACGGTCCATACCGATGCGGTACCCTTCGCCGTGGAGGGCCCGGAGCTTTCCGGCATCCCTTTCGATCCGGGTCACGGTGACCGGCTTTTCCGGCCGGATCACGAAGACCTTTCCTTCCTTTTCCAGCTCGATCACCCGGTCCACCTTTTTATTGTACCGCTCCGGAATGGAACACATGCCTTCCACCACGGCGGGGAACTTCTTCCCGTACACCCGGTTCAGGAGTCCGTGGAGCCAGAAGGGCACCGGCTTTTTTCTATATGTGATATCCCGGGTCAGGATATATACAATTTTTCCATGGGAAAAGGGGATTTCCTCCGGCAGCGGCACCAGTGGCAGTCCCACCCCGCCGTCTACGTAGGAATTTCCTTCTATGGGCACCGGCTTTGACACCAGGGGGATGGAACAGCTGGCCTCGCAGACCTTCACATAGTCCTCCCACTTCCTGTTGTGGGAAGAAACGAAATGGGGCTTCCCGTCCCAGCAGTCCGTGATCACCGCGTAGAGCTCTTCCTTCGCATGGGTAAAGGTTTCCTCATCAAAGGGATCCGCCTCATGGGCCAGCTCCCCAAACATGAAATCAAAGTTGAAGAAGGAGCCCCCGTGAATTATATGCCGCACCCCCATGTACCGGGGATCCGCGGCATAGGTAGAATTTACCCGCACACTGCGGCCGCACTGCCGGGACAGATATCCCAGCCCCTGCAGGGTGCCTGCAGAGATACCTACGACCTTTGGAAAATAAAAATGGTGGTCCATGAAAGCATCCAGCACGCCTGCCGTAAACAGGCCCCGCATGGCACCACCTTCCATCACCAGTATCGGTGATTCATCCATTGTTATATATCCTTCTTTCCTATCAAATTATTTGGCTCATAAGCCATCCCGTTAAAAATGGCTGAGGAGAAGGTAGGGCGCATAATTCATATAGCGCAGCAGATTTTATATTCTGCGGCAAAGCCGCTAAACCTTACTTTCTCTGTTACTCGCCCAAAAACATGCAACCCCTTGGGAAAGGATTCCATCAAAGACACAGGAAGTGTGCGATTTTACCATAGATGCCCTACCTCCCCCATATATGGGGGAGGTGCTGAAGGTGGAGGGGTCCTCGCTGAAGTCGCTCTTACCGTTCTCGACATTAAGTACTGGCACCTCCCAGTCACTCCTCCACTCGAAGGGAACGCGACTTACCACAATTTGCGCATCCCTTCGCTTCTTCGAATTGTATTCGCTGCTAAAACTCCAGTTCGCTTACGTTTCCCCTATTAAGGAAGGGTAAGGTGCTTTAGCGGCAAAGACGCTGTAATCCCAGCCACCAGTTATCTTGCCGGCGAAGTCGCTTTCCACCTCGATCTCGGCCTCGATCTCATTCTCATTTCTTCGAGCAATTCGACTGGTTCTTCACCGCGTTGATTTTTGCCGCAATGGCCTTCTGGTCTCCCAGGTAGGACACATCGTGCACCGTGAAGTCCTCATTCAGGTGGTACACCAGAGGAATGCCAGTGGGCACGTTCATGCCGGCGATATCGCTGTCCGAAATCCCTTCCAGGTGCTTCCGGAGAGCCCGGATGGAGTTGCCATGGGCGGCGATGAGCACCCGGTCCCCCGCTTCGATTCTCGGGCGGATGACCTCATCAAAATAGGGAGCCACCCGGGCCACCGTATCCTTCAGGCATTCCGTCAGCGGCAGCTTCACGGTGTCCTTGATTTTCTGGTAAGGTGCCTGGTTCACCGGATTTCTGGGGTCATCCTCCGCAAGGGCCGGCGGACGGACGTCGTAGGACCGGCGCCACTGGAGCACCTGCTTTTCCCCGTACTTATCGGCGGTTTCCGTCTTGTTCAGACCCTGGAGGGCCCCGTAGTGCCGTTCATTCAGGTGATAGTTCTTTTCCACCGGAATCCATACGAGATCCATTTCATCCAGCACGGTATAGGCCGTATGGATGGCCCGCTTCAGCACCGACGTATAGCAGCGGTCGAAGGTGAAACCCTCCTTCTTCAGGAGCTGCCCCGCCTGCTTTGCTTCTTCGAAGCCCTTTTCTGAAAGTTCCACATCCGTCCAGCCGCAGAACAGGTTTTTCTTATTCCATTCACTTTCCCCATGGCGAATTACTACCAACGTATACATAGTTTGCCTCCATCACTTTTCAAAATGATCAAATCCGTGAACTTCCAGAATGGCTCTTTCCTTGCCCTTCCTTATATATACCCCGCGGCCCGGCTTCCTGACAACCCTCCCGATGGCGCTCACAGGACATTCCTCTCTTATTGTATCAAAATCGGCGGGAGAAAGGGACCCGACCAGCTCATAATCTTCTCCCCCGTTGAAAGCCCAGTCCAAAGGATCCACATGGACTTCCTCCGCCAGCTTCCGGGCCTCCCCGGAAATGGGAATTTTCGAAGGGTCCACTTCTATTTCCACGCCCGACGCTGCTGCGATTTCGTTGAGCTCCCGGGACAGGCCGTCGGAAATATCATTCAATGCATGGGCCCCGTGGTCCCGGAGGAGGATTCCCGCCCTGATCTGGGGCTCCGGCCGCCGGTGCCGCCTTACGAGGTCCGGGAAATCGGAGGCCCTCCCGTGGAGAAGGGCATAGAGCCCTGCCGCCGAATCCCCTATGGTTTCCGTCACAAAGACCACATCCCCCTCCCTGGCGCTGCTTCGCCTCACCGCTTTTCCCGAAGGCACCATGCCGATCACCGTGCCCGTCACGATGACGCCGCCGGGGGACCCGGTCACGTCGCCGCCCAGGAGATTCACCCGGTACTTCCTACAGCAGCTCCGAAGGCCATCATAAAAGGACTCCACCCAGGAAAGGGGCAGGTCATCGGGAAGGGCGATGGAAAGTACAAAACCCGAAGCCTCCGCCCCCATGGCCGCCATGTCGCTGAAATTGGAGGCTCCCAGATGGTATCCCACGTCCGAGGGCCCCATGGTTTCCTTCGTGAAATGGATGCCCTCCACCATGGTGTCCGTGGAAATGACCTGGTCAAAGCCGGAAGGCGCCGCGTACACCGCCCCGTCATCACCGGGTCCCACCTTCACCAGCTCCGGCCGGTAAATGAAATCATGCATAATACGGTGGATGAGGCCAAATTCCCCCACATCCTTCACCGTCAGTTCTCCCATGAAACCTCCTATGGAAAAAAATAGAGTTGAGAGTTGAGAGTTGAGTTCCCGCGGCTTTGCCGCAAAACGCCCAGGGTGAGTGGCCGCAAAGCGGCTGACCAGCCCAAGGCTTAAGGCTCAAGGCTCAAGGCTCAAGGCTCAAGGCCCAAGGCTCAAGGCCCAAGGCTCAAGGCCCCACCTGGTCGCAAACTGTCTGGCCACACAAGCGCCATAGCCTGACCACCTAGACCTAGACCTGGCCCTGGCCCTCCAGCACAACCCCCATCTTCTCCAACTCATTGAGCGCCTTCCTGTGGTCCTCCTCCGACACATAGCCAAGGCCCTTCACCAGGACCGTCACCGTCCGTCCGGACGCCAGGAGGGACAGCACCGTTTCCTTCACGCAGTACTCCGACGCAATGCCTCCCACATACACATGGGAAGAAGCCACATCCCCCAGCGCCTTTCCTTCTTCATTCCTGCCATGAAAGGCAGAGTACTCCTCCACTTTGTCATCCCGGCCCTTCAGGAACCGGTTCTTCGGAGACGGCCGGTTGGCCGGATTCTTCACATCCTTCGTGAAAGCGGGATCCAGTTCCGCTCCCTTCGTCCCTGCCACGCAGTGAACGGGCCAGATGCCCCCATTCACCTTGAAGGACCCATTGGTCTCACTGTGCCAGTCCGACGTATACAGAGCCCGCACCTCGTGGCTGTTCATGAAATCCACCAGCTCCTTCACCGCCTCATGGCTGTGGCCACAGGCCAGTGTACCATCAATGAAATCGTACTGGCAGTCTACAATCACCAGATCATCCATTACTACCCCTCCCATAATCTATTTGCTACTTATTTTATCAGTTTTTTGCGGGAATGTGAACTACTGCCAAATCGACTCTGTTCGTATAAAAATAAAACAACACCAGGAAGGTCCTGTGTCCATGAGATACGGGAATTTATCCAGTGAATCAGGCGCCAGTGCAAGGTCAGAGGCCGAAATTTCCCCAAGTCCTGGACTGATTATCAAAGTGGCAAAAGAATGAGCTATCCAAAAGTCCTGAGCCTTCCATATGAATATAGTTTACAATATCTGAAATTCAAGCGGTGTGTCACTGCGCGAGAATTGTGATTACAATCGAGGCCAAGGCAATTCGCGGCCTCGCCACTGACCAGCTCAATCTCGCTACTGGACTCACCTTCTCAATGGCCATTGAGTCATGGTCTCAAATAGAAATCCTTTCCTCTGATTGTCTCTACCCATATCCCGTCATTGCGTCCGGTGTACACAGGACTGACGACTCTATTGTTCAAAGCCCCTTAAGCTTAGAGGAGTGGAAAAATATTTCTTGCATGTGAGAATACAGTGCTTTTACAAAACCATGTGAGTTGTAACGCCGTCATAACCATTGATCTCGGAGATCTCTCGACTCATCTTTCTTTTCACCAAGCATGTGCAAATAAAAGATCGAGGTCGAGGAAAATAGCGTCTTTGGCTCTGATTTCCTATGGCTGAGCGCCGTGCGAATGGAACGGAGCCTTGAGCCTTCCACCCTTGGGCTGGACAGGCCCTTTGGGCCGGGTGACAGGTGGCTATGTGTACGCAAAGGTACAGGGCTTCCAGCTGCCGGCTTAAAGCTCCGCACTTTCTCACCCACGCGCATCCACATTCCAATTTAAAAGGCGCCGTCCCCCAGGGGGTCGGCGCCTTTTTTATTCCTTCATCATCTTCGCTATATCTTCATAGAATTTATTCTTCTGCCGGTATCCGATGATCCGGCCCAGTTCTTTGCCGTCTTTGTAGAAGATAAAGGTGGGGGTGCCCAGGATGCCGAAGCGTTCGGCCATTTCTTCCTGTTCGTCCACGTCGATGGTGCAGAGGCGGACTTGTCCTTTGAACTCCCCTTCCACCCCTTCAAAGGCGGGCTGCATCACTTTGCAGGGACGGCACCAGGAAGCTCCCAGTTCCAGGAGCACGTACCCCTTCTTTTCCACGAATTCCCTGTCTAAGTCTTTATCTGAATGAATTGCTGTAACCATGGTTTTCTCCTTTATACAGAAAGTATGGTGTATGTTTCCCGGGTAAAGGCGGGATTTTCTTTCACCGCCGCCTCTTTGCCCACTGTTTTTTCCAGCCGTTCTTTGAACGGTTCCTTTCCAAGGGCTGCTGCCACGTCGGGGTTGGCGGTGATTTCCAGGTCCCCCCTGAATGGTCCCCGGGCCCTCCGGTTTTCCAGGTCCTCCAGAATCCGGTCCGCTGCAGCGGCGGCGGAGAGGATGTGGCCCGTGCCGTGGCACAGGGGGCAGGGATCGAAGTAGTACTGCCAGAGCCGCTGGGTGGTGCGCTTTCTCGTCATTTCCACGAGGCCCAGGGAAGTCATCCCACAGACAACGGTCTTTGCCCGGTCATTCCGGACAGCGGCCTGGAGGATGCGGATGAGCTCCTCCTTTTCCTCTTTCTTCGCCATGTCGATGAAGTCCACCATAATCATGCCGCCGATGCCCCGTAAGCGGATCTGCCTTGCGATTTCATAGGCTGCCGCCTTATTGATGAGGAAGGCCAGCTGGTCGTGGGGCATGCCTTTCCCCCGGAAGGAGCCGGAGTTCACGTCGATCACCGTCAACGCTTCGGTGTAGTCGATATATAAAGACCCGCCGGAAGGAAGGGACACCACCCGGTCAAAGAGCTGGTGCATCTGTTCTTCCACATGGAAATGGGCAAAGAGGGGCTCCCTTTCATCGTAGAAGACCACCTTTTCCGGGTCACAGAGACTTTCTTCCTCCGCCATCCGGGACAGACGGAGGAAGGTATCCCGATCGTCCACCAAGAGCCGGTCGATGCCCCTTCCCGTGTAATCCCTGAGGCTCTTCACCGCCAGGTCTCCGTCCCGGTAGAGGAGGGCCGGCCCTTTTTCCAGGGCATACCGCTTCTCCACCACCTCCATGAGACGGGCAAGGGAGGCCAGGTCTTTTTTGAAATCCTCCTCCCCTGCCGCCTCGGCGGCGGTGCGGACCACGAGGCCCATACCGGCGGGACAGATGGCCTTCGCATGGCGGCGGAGGAAATCCCGTTTCTTTTCGTCCCGGATTTTCTTGGAAATGCCGGTGTATCCGGTGCCCATGAGAGCCACGGCATAGGTGCCGGCAAAGCTGACCTTCTCCGTCACCAGGGGGCCCTTGGATTCGGTGGAGTCCTTTTCCACCTGCACCAGTACGGCAGCCCCTTCGGTGTGGGGCTCCTTCCCGGAAATGATGTCCTTTGTCCGAAGGAAGGCATTCCGGCCGATACCGATATCCACGAAAAGGCCATTCAGCGAGGGCACCACGTTCCGGATAATGCCTTTATATACCCGGCCTACGATATTCTCTTCTCCCGCCCTTTCCACGGACAGGTCTTCCAGCCTGCCATCCTCCAGGAGGGCCAGTACCGTCTGCTGGGGCCGGCAGTGAAGAAGAAGCTCTTTCATCTTACTTTCCTTTCAGTAATCCTTCAAAAACCCCGGGATCCTCCAGAGTCATCCGTTTTCCGTCCAGCCGGCGGTAGGTGCCGGTACGGGAGCAGATAAATTCTCCCGGCGTCCAAGGCATATGGAAAGACTCGGCCAGGAGCTTCCAGATGTCCTTGGGCTGCACGGTGCCGGTCTGGCTGCGGATAAGGGAAAAGGTGAGGTACGCCCGGTTTTGGGTAAACCGCACTTTCATGGGTTCCAGGATCATGGTTTTCACATCCATTTCCCGTACCTTCTTCGGTGTCACCCGCTTATAGAGGAAGGAGGAAAGGCCATTGAATTCTGCCAGGGACCTTTCCGCTTCCCGGAATGTACTTTCATCGGCCCCTTCTACTGTGGGGCCTTCCATTTCGTAGGCGTCTTCATTGAAAACCGCCACAAATTTCGGCCATTCCGGCGCCGCTTCCACCATGGAGTGGATAATGATTCCCCTGGGAAGCTGACGGGAAAGCCGCTCCTTCACTTCGTCCAGGGGCATATCCTTTTCCAACCGGATTTCCAGGTACAGGGGATCCGCCGTCACCCCCACCCCCAGGGCGGAGTCCAGGGACAGTTTCATGTGGGGATTGAATCCTTCGGAGAAGGCCACGGGAATCTCGGAGCGCATGACCGCCCGTTCCATGGTGCGAAGGAAATCCAGGTGGCCCAGGAAACGAAGTTCCTCACCTTTCGTGATAGACAAAAACAGCCTTTTCATGTGCATTCTCCTCTTTATGATCTATGGGTTTCACGTCCAGCACCGGGCAGACAGCGCAGCCGTTGCAGGCAAAGTGGCGGCAGTCATGGGTGAGCACGCCCCGCTGGGCCAGACGCCATTCTTTCCGGAGGTAGTCCTTCGATACGCCGCAGTCGATGTGGTCCCAGGGTTCCGGTTCGTATTCGTCTCTCTCCCGGCTGGCGTAAAGGTCCGGGTCCACGTTACATTCTTCAAAGGCTTCCATCCATTTGTCGTAGTCGAAGAATTCGGTCCAGCTGTCGTACTTGCATCCTTTTTCCCAGGCCTTCAGGATGACTTTGGACAGCTGCCGGTCCCCCCGGGCCAGCACCGCTTCCAGCCGTCCGGTCTTGGCGTCGTGGTAGGCGAATTTAATGTGTCTTTCGTCTTTGAAAAGGCTCTTCAGGTACTGCTGCTTTCTCTCGATTTCTTCTACGCTGGCCTGGGGCCACCACTGGAAAGGGGTGAAGGGCTTCGGTACGAAGCTGGCCACGCTGACGGTGATGCGGCAGCCGTAACGGCCGCGGATGGTGTGGTACAGTTCATTGATTCTCTTCGCCAGGTCCGAAATGCCCTTCAGGTCTTCGTCCGTTTCCGTAGGAAGGCCCATCATGAAGTACAGTTTCACCCGGCTCCATCCATTTTTGAAAGCATTGGTGCAGGCTCCCATAATGTCTTCTTCCGTAACGCCCTTATTGATGACGTCCCGGAGCCGCTGGGTGCCTGCTTCCGGCGCCAGGGTGAGGCCGCTCTTTCTCACCTGCTGCACTTTCTTGGCAATGTCGATGGAGAAAGAATCCACCCGAAGGGAGGGCAGGCTCACGGAAACCCGGCGGTCCTTAAATGTTTCCAGCAGGTGGTCCACCAGTTCCGGCAGACAGGAATAGTCGGCGGAAGACAGGGACATGAGGGAAATCTCATTGTACCCCGTATTCCGGATCAATGTATCCGCGATTTCCTGCAATTTGTCTTCACTCTTTTCCCGAACCGGCCGATAAATCATGCCGGCCTGGCAGAACCGGCATCCCCGGCTGCAGCCACGGAACATTTCCAGCACCGCCCGGTCGTGGACGATTTCAATGTGGGGCAAGATGGGCCTGTCATCCACCAGCACCTTGTCAAAGTCAGGAATCAGCCGCTTTTCCACGGGGAACTGGGCCGCCTCGTCAGTGGGGGCAATGGAGCGGAAGCGGCCGTCTTCATAGTAGGACGCCCTGTAGAGGGAGGGCACGTAGCATCCTTTGATAGAGGCCATGCGGTGAATGATTTCCTTCCGTCCCCCCGGCTTTCCTTCCTGTTTCCAGGCCTTTACAAGGTCCGCCATTTCACAGATGGACTCTTCCGACTCCCCGATAAAGAAGACATCGAAGAAATCCGCCACAGGCTCCGCATTGTACACGCAGGGGCCGCCGGAAATGACGATGGGATCCTCTTCGGTCCTGTCTTTAGCCAGCAGCGGGATGCCGGAAAGGTCCAGCATGTTCAGGATATTGGTGTAGCACATTTCAAAGGGCATGGTAAAGCCCAGGACGTCGAAGTCCTTCACCGGCATCTTCGATTCCAGGGCGTACAGGGGGATATGCTTTTCCCGCATGAGGGCTTCCATATCCACCCAGGGGGCGTAAACCCGTTCTGCCAGGGTGTCCTCTCTTTTGTTGAGGACGGAATAAATAATTTTCAGTCCCAGGTGGCTCATAGCCACTTCGTAGACGTCGGGGAATGCCAATGCCACTTTCACACCCACGCTGTCATGGTCCTTTACTACGCTGTTCCATTCGCCGCCGATATAGCGGGCAGGCTTCTGGATATGCATCAGCCACACGGGATCAATTTTTACAGGGTTCATGGTTACTCCTAATAGCAGTTTTCAAAAATAATAAAATATCTTACGGACGCCGCCATTCAAGCGGCCATGGGAATGCGTTATGACCGGTGATGGGGCTCAGGTATATTTGGGATAATCCAACATCCTGATTATTATAAAACTATATGTGAGACTAATCCCAGGCATGCAGCCTTAGAGAAAGAGTGCGGGTTGGCGGGCAGAGTCACCGGAGCGAAATAATCACTCCATGTAAGAAAATCCGTACCCACGCAGGCCCTTAGAGAAGGGCCGCGGCAAAGCCGCAGGATGGATTGGAGGAAACAAAGGCCGCAGGCCCAAATCCATAATTCTTCCTTGAGCCCAGGCGGCAACCTTAGCCATGATGGAGTCACAGCCTTATCCGCAGGACGTAGCCATTCCTTCTTATCCCGCCTCTCCGAGGCGGATCCATCCCCTGCCCTTTGGGCTGCCCCCTTCTCTAAGGGGGCACGGGTTTAACGGTAGCCTCTATAGAAAGGTTGTCTCCCCCTCACCCCGTCATTTCGACCGGTGGTACACAGGACTGAAGACTCTATCATTTAATGCCCCTGAAGCTTAGAGGAGTGGAGAAATCTTTCTTGCCTTCGGGAATACAGGGCTCTTTACAGAACCACCGGAGCTGCAACCCCGTCACAGGCATTTACCAGAGAGATCTCTCGACTCCTCGAAGCTGTAGCGATTCTTACGGATAGAGTCATATTGCATGCTGCCACCGCTCGAGATGACGAGTTGTGGTAAGTGGGCTGTAGAATGAAAAGGATTGTGGGATTTTCATCTGCGGCTTAGCCGCTGCAATCCTCGATCTCGGTCTCGACCTCGATCTCATTAGCGCCGCCACCTTCCCCTCAGCCACTTTTACCAGCTGGCAAAGCCTCTAAAAGCCTCTATCCCACCCGATCTCATTGGTAACAATTCAGCAGACTGCTCTAATCAAACATCAGCTTTTTACGGCGTAAATAAATATTCATCAATAGTCCTACGCAGAGAAGGTTCATGAGGAGCGCACTGCCGCCGTAACTCATGAAGGGCAGTGGAATACCGGTAACCGGCATGATGCCCAGGGTCATTCCCACGTTGATAAAAATCTGGAAAAGCCACATGGAGAAAATGCCGCAGGCCAGGAGGCTGCCGAAGGAATCTCCGGAGGACCGGGAAATCATGAGGGTCCGATAGAGGAGGATAAAGTACAGGAACAGCACGAAAATGGCGCCGATAAATCCCAGTTCCTCCCCGATAACGGAAAAGATGAAGTCCGTATGGTTTTCAGGCAGGAAATTCAGCTGGCTCTGGGTGCCTGCGAAGAGGCCCTGTCCCACGAAGCCGCCGCTGCCGATGGAAATCTTCGACTGGATCACGTGGTACCCGGATCCATAGGGGTCCACACTGGGGTTGAAGAGCACGAGGATTCGCATCTTCTGGTAGCTGTGAAGCACGAAGAACCAGATGAGCGGGAAAATGACCACAAATCCGATGAGGGCCTTCTTCACCAGTTTCATATTGAGACCGCAGATGTAGAGCATGCCGAAGGTAATGGCCGCAAAGACAAGGCTGGTGCCCAGGTCCGGCTGGATGAAAATGAGGAGCGTAGGAAGGGCCATGAGTCCCGCCACAGGGATAAGGCTCTTCCAGGTACGGTAGCCGGTCTTATTGTTGGACAGGAGCCGGGCCAGGCAGATAATCATGATGAGCTTTGCAAATTCCGAAGGCTGCAGGGTAAAGGGTCCGATCTGGATCCACCGCTGGGCGCCCAGGGCGCTGGTGCCTGCAAATTTAACCACCAGCAGCATGATGGCATTCAGTACATAGAGAGCCGGCACGAACCGGTACAATTTACGGTAATCAAAGTACAGGGATCCCCCGGCGATGATGAGGCCGCCGATGAGGAAGATGCCCTGTTTCAGGACGAAATCAAACTGTCCCGGATGGTCAGGAATGTTGGCGTGGGTGGCACTGGCTATAATCAGGAGCGACACCACCGCCAGCCCCAGCACCGTAAGGAGCAGGGTACTGTCGATGCGGCGCCAGTAACGTATAAGGTTCATGGAATCTATCTCCTCCTTTGCCAGCGGTAGGACCGGCTCCCGGAATGCCAGGTGAGACCGGTGGAACCCGATTTTTCAGCAGGCGATTTCCCTGCCATTTCTTTTTCGTTTTCCCTGTCCCCCAATGTCAGGAAGCTCTCCCACCGGGACAGGGGAAATTCTTTCTTTTCCAGGATCGTCCGGAGTACATAGGAAAGGGATTTCCCAAAGGCCCCCTTTTCCCTGAACTCCATCAGTTCTCCTTCATGGGCCAGCCGGTCGGCGTGGATGGAATAGGGAATGACCCCGCCAAAGAGCTCGGGGTCCAATGTATCATAAATATCATCAAAAGAAAGGGAAGCCCGGTGGTTTTCGGTGAACTGGTTCAGGAGGAAGGCATAGTCCTTCCCCCTTTCGATCATGGTGACCAGGTGGTCCGCGCTTCGTTTGGAAGCCCAGGACGGCGCCACCACCACCAGAATTTTCTCGGCCAGGTGGAATGCGGTCTCCACGCCCTTTCCCATGCCCGCCGGGCAGTCGATGAAAATATAGTCGTACTTTCTATGGATATCTTCCAGCACCATGTCCATGGCCGCAGGGAATACGGTCTCCCAGGACACTTCCTGGGAGGAGGGCAGGAAATCGAGATCCTTCCCCGCCGGAACGATGGCGTCTTCCATGAAGCATCGGCCATCGGCGAGGTCGCAGATATTGTAGAGGCAGTCGTTTTCCAGGCCAAGGATGAGGTCCATGTTCCTGAGTCCCATGTCCCCGTCAATGAGGAGTACCTTCTTCCCCTGCCGGGAAAGGGCGATCCCCATGGCAGCGGTGATGAGTGTCTTTCCTACGCCTCCCTTGCCGGAAGCGGTGGCTATGATGGAAGCCATTATTCCTTACCTCCCTGCTTCGTATTCTTACTGTCCGGATTTTTTCCCGGTGCATAGTCCCCCAGGTGGAACCAGGCATCCATGATTTCCTTGACCACCGGCGCTGCGGACTCAGAGCCGAAGCCGCTGTGCTCGAACATGGAAAGCACCACGATTTCCGGCTTGTCATAGGGCCCGTAGGCTACGAACCAGCCGTTATCGAGGCCATTCGTTTCGGCGGTGCCGGACTTGCCGGCCAGGGCGATGGGATACCGAGAAAACTGGGCGCCGCCGGTACCATTGGTGCTCATAACCATGCGGAGCCCCTGGTGAATGGCGTCCAAAGTGGCCTTGGACACAGGAAGGGTGCCCACTTTGTTGGGAGAATAAATCTTCAGCGGCGTGCCGTCCAGCTTATCGATGCGGTTCACCAGGTACGGCTGGTACCGGAAACCGCCGTTGGCGATGGAGGCGTAGACCATGGCCATCTGGAGAGGCGTGGTCAGGGTAAAGCTCTGGCCGATGGCGGCATCCATGGTTTCCCCCAGGTACCAGTCCTGTTTGAATACTTTCTTCTTGTATTCTTCGCTGGCCACATTGCCTTCCGCTTCCCCTGCCAGGTCGATGCCCGTAGGCTTGCCGAGGCCATATTCCCGGGCCATGGCGGAAATCCGGTCAATGCCCGTGCGACGGCCCATTTCATAGAAGTACACGTTATCCGATTTTTCAATGGCTTCGTAGAAATTGATCCACCCGAAGGCTTCGCCTTCGGAGTTTCTTTTATCAACGAGCCAGTGTTTCCCGCTGTCGAAAATCCGCTCATCCGGGGTGGTGACCTTTGCTTCCAGGGCGGCAGAGCCCGTAATGACCTTGAACAGGGACCCCGGAGGATACATGGCCGAAATGACGCGGTTCTGCATGGGATGGTTCTTGTTATTGATGATATCGTTCCAGTCCTTGGAGGAAATGCCCTTGCTGAACCGGTTCGGATCATAGCTGGGCCAGCTTACCATGGCCAGGACTGCTCCCGTATTGGGATCAATGGCCACCGCCGAAGCGCCGGTAGGAAACATGCCGGAATGGGCAAGAACCCGGGTCTGCTTATCGATGGCGTCTTCCGCCGCCTTCTGCAGGTGGGCATCCAGGGTGAGCCGTACATTGTTGCCGGACACCGAAGGAGTGCCTTCCACGTAACGCACCGGCTGGCCGGAGGCGTTGACTTCTACGGTCTTGGAACCGTTCTTCCCTTCCAGGAACTGGTTGTACTGCCTTTCCAGTCCCGACCGGCCTACGAGGGTGGCGGTGGTATAGGGATTGCCGTTGGCATCCCGGTCATCGGGTCCTGCTTCCCCTACATAACCCAGCACCTGGGCGCCGGCAGCTCCGAAGGGGTACACCCGGAGCGGGTCCACTTCGATTTCAATACCCGGGAAATCGTCCTTCTTTTCTTCGATCTGGGTAGCCACATCGATGCCCACATCGTTGGCCAGGTAAATGGCACCGAAGGCGAGCTTGTTGTCTTCTATTTTCTTCTTTATATCTTCTGCCGGTATTTTCAAAAGGGCCGAAAGCCGGGACAGTTCATCGTCGGGCAGGCTGTTTCCTTTCCGTTCCACCGGCATGATGACGCTGTAGGCGGGGCGGGAACCGGCCATGATGATGCCGTTTCTGTCGTACATGACTCCCCGGGCCGCCTGCTGGGGCAGGTGCCGGATACGGTTGCCGTCGGCTTCCGCTTTATAATAGTTTCCTTCCACCACCTGCATCCAGAGGAGCCGGGCTCCGAGAACCAGGAGCAGCGCCATGGCCACATAGATCATGCGGGCATAGCGGGACTCCTCCCGGTTCTTCATCAGCTTTTCCAGTATGGAAGGAATATGTTTCTTTACCAACGAGGTTCTTCCTCCTGTTTCAACATCCAAACCACATTATGCAGGACAAGAGCGCATCCCCCATTCATAAGAACCAGGGGAATGCCCAGATGTACGAAATAAAAGAGAGAAGGGTACCGGCTGCCGGCCCATCCCATGATGACGCTGGATACGATGACGTAAAGGACCGAAGCCAGCAGCACCGCCAGGAGGGAAATATACCAGTGCTTATTGTACCGTTCCCTGCCGAATTTCAGAAAAAGAAGGGTAATCCCCAAGTACGGCAGGAGGTGAAGGCCAAAGAAATTGCTGGTCACCACGTCCTGCAGGAGCCCTCCGATGGCAGCCAGGAGAAGAGCCGATTTCCTGTCCACTACCAGGGAAGCGAGAGCAATCACCGTGAGCCACAGGTCCGGCTGCATGATGCCATTAAAGAGGAATGGCAGGAACGATGACTGGAGGAGGAAAATGACGCCACTCAAAAGGAGAAGGTTGTAGGTGCTCACCATTTGTCACCTGCCTGCTGTTTATTCGGATTCATAGGCGGTTCAATCTTCGGCGGTTTCACCGTAATGCTGTCGGGGCTGGTCTTCTGGATATGGTCCGTAATGATGAAGACTTCTTCCATGTGGGCAAAGTCCGCAGCCGGCCTGATTTCAGCCGACTGGGTGCCTCCCTCGGAGTCCACATCCACCTTTTCCACGGTGCCGATGATGAGGCCCTTCGGGTACACGCCGCCATAACCGGAAGTTACGATGGTATCCCCCTTGATCACGTCCGATTCCTTCGGAAGGGACATAAATGTCAGGTATCCCGGATTTCCGCTGTTGCCGGTGACCATGGACACCACCCGGGACGCCGGCCGCTGCACGATGCCGCCCACCGTGGTCCGGGGATCCAGGAGCAGCTGCACCCTGGCGGAATTCATATAGACTTCGCTTACAAAGCCCACGAGTCCCGAGGGGATGATGACGGGCATGTACTTCTTAATGCCGCTGTCTTCGCCCCGGTCGATGACCATGGTGTGGGTCCAGCCGCCGTAGTCCCGTTCAATCACCGAGGCTCCTACCATGTTGTAGCTCGTATAGCCCTGCTTGAATTTCAGGAGGCTCCGGAGCCGGATATTTTCGGCCAGCACTTCGCTGTACCGGTTCTGCTCAGCCTTGAGGCTTTCATTTTCCCGCTTCAGCTCTTCCAGGTCCTTCCAGTTCGTGAAAATCTGCTGCACCATGCCGATACTGTTTTCTCCCAGCCAGGCAGCCCGGGAAACGCCGTATTCAAAGGGAGCCGCTCCCACAGAAAGGGGCTGGGACACGAAGGGAATATATTCCCTGTGCCGCCAGAACCAGCCGCAGGCTCCCATAAATGCGAAAAGTAAAATAATGCTTGCGATCTTTTTCTTACCGAAGAATATCAAAGTGTAGCTCCCCCAAAGTATTTATTACCATTTTCAATGAGAAGGGAATGTTCCTTCTCCATGAGGCAGGCTGCATAGCAGCCCTTGGCCACCACGCTGTCCGGATCTTCCGGAATGGACACCGGAATGCCCAGCTCCATGGAAAGCCAGTCCCGGAGCCCGTCAAGGAGCGCACTGCCTCCGGAAAGGAGAAGGCCGTTTTTCAGGAAATCATCGGCCATTTCCGGTGTGCACCGGCGCATGGCCTGGCGGATGAGGTGGACCACAGGCTGCATGATGTGCTGCATGACCGTACTCATTTCGTCAGCCGACAGTTCCACCACCACTTCTACCCCGTCTCCGATGCGGCGCCCCCGGACCGTAAAGGACCGGTCGCTGTCATTGGATGTGAGAGACAGCACTTCGCTCTTCAGCGTTTCCGCCTGGGTGAGGCCGATCATCATACTGTACCGGTCCAGGATATGGCGGCAGATGCCGATATCAATATCGTGGCCGCCGAAGGACATGCCCTCCTGCACCACAATACCGCCGCAGCCATAGACTCCAAGATTGGATACGTCACGGCCGATGACAAGGGACATGGCGGCGGAAGGGACGGTGAGGTCCTTCCCTGCCCCCAGGGCTGCTGCCGCAGGAGAGGGAATCAGGTATACACTCTGTACGCCCCCATGGAACAGGGCATCCACCAGGGCATGCCTGGTGACGGAGCTGATTTCCACCGGAATAGCCACGGTCACATTGGGACGGCTCACGGAACGGTGAAGACTCTTATTGATAAAAAAACGGAGCATGGCCTTTGTCATGTCATAATCCGCAATGACCCCATTCTTTATCGGCCATTCCAGCGTATTATTTTCCGGTTCCTTATGGTAGCGGATCAAAGCCTCCGTGCCAAAGCCCAGGATCTGGCCGCTGATATTATCCACCGCCGCCGTGCTGGCTTCTTCCAGGATCACCTTGTCCCGCTGGTATATACGAACCTGGGAAGACCCCATGTCTATGCCCAGGGAATTTAACATTGCAGAAAACATTCTATTCATACCGCCTTTTCGAGAGGATTCTTATTATTATACCATGTAGGGATAGGCAGGGACAGGAGGAAATTGGAAACAGAAAAGTGGCTCAAAGGTAAGACCTGCGGCGCTGGGGTGGCTGGATCGCGTACGAAGGGGCGGGGCCTTGAGACTTCAGCCTTGAGCCTTGAGCTGATAAGGCCCTCCGGGCCGGTGTCATGTGATGGAGCAACGTGCGAACAGGCGGGGGCTGCTAGCTGTTAGCGGCTAGCTTCCAGGAAAGATGATCCGCCTGCGGCGCTGAGGTGGCTGAAGGGGTGGTGGGGCGCACAATTCATATAGCGCCGCGGATTCTTCTTTTGCTTACAGCTGTCAGCTTACAGATGACAGAGCACCAGCATCATCGTAAAGGAAGTCGGTCCAATGCGAGATATTCCCTAAGTAAGCAGCCCCTTAGAGATGGAAGTCCCATGCGAGACTTCCATCTCTAAGGGGCACGGGTTTAATGGTAGCCTCTATAGAAAGATTGTCTCCAACCACACCCCGTCATTTCGACCGGTGCTACACAGGACTGACGACTCTATCGTTAAATGCCCCTGAAGCCTAGAGGATTGGAGAAATCTTTCTTGCGGACGGGAATACAGGGCTCTTTACAGAACCACAGGAGCTGCACCCCCGTCTTAGTCATTTACCAGAGAGATCTCTCGACTCCTCTAAGCTGTAGCGATTTTTACTTGTAGCAACATTTAGCATGTTCACACCGCTCGAGATGACGTTAGAGGGGAAGAGTCAGATAGTGCGGTGAAACCGCTTGGGACCAGCCTCCTTCCTTGGGAAGGAGGTGGCGCCGCCAGGCGACGGAGGTTAGCTGTTGGATGCGCCGCAGGCTATTCCGTTGCGGCGCCAGCCGCCAATGAAAAAGTCCCCCTTTCCCAAAGGCAGCAGTCCTGCAGAGGACTGCTGAGCCAAGCCCATATTGGCGCCTTTACTGCACACTAAGGCGCCTTCCTTTTGTGGCCTGGCCGGAGGATGTCTGCGCAGCAGACAGAGGGATTCTGATGAAAATGCGGCTTCGCCGCTGGTCCCCCTCATGCCCCCGGTGCGAAGCACCTACAACCCCACGGGGAAAGCGACTCACTGCATTCTCAGTCGCCTGCGGCTCCCTGCGAATGCAGTTCGCTGCGCACCGGTTGGCGAGCGCAGCGATGCCAACCCACCACCCTTATGAACCATCCACTGGTCTGGGGCATCAGTTATCCGACATATCCAGCGGCTTTGCCGCTGGCGTGTATCAGTAATGCGGCGCTATATGAATTGCGCGCCGCCACCTTCCCCTCAGTCACCTCAGTCACTTCGGCCACCTCAGCCACCTTAGCCACCCATCTGCCGAAGGCAAATCCCTGTCCACAGGTTAGGGCCCTGCGCAACCAATTTTATCTTATTGTAATCTTTTTATATTTATCATATAATGTATTAAGCATTAAATTATAGAAATTCATTCATTAAGCAATTCAATCGTATAACGACAGAAAGGAACGCAAATGACACCATCCGATTCCAATCCCTCTCCCCTTACCCCCTCCCAGGTAGACGAAGAAGAAAGGGGCATGATTTCTGCCCTGCGCCAGGCCTCTTCCATCGGCGTGAAAGTTTTGGAAAATGAATCCATGAAAGGGGCTCCGGATAAGGATGCCATCCTCGTCATGGCCTTCGGCACCACTTACTCTGAGACCCGCCGGAAAACCATCGAAGCCGTGGAGGCAGACATTCACCGCCTGTACCCGGATATCCCCATTTTTGAAGCCTATACTTCCAAAATCATCATCCGCCGTGTCCATCTCAAAGAAAATATCCTGAAAGCCAGTCCTGCCAGGGCATTCCAGAGGCTCAAGGATGAAGGATACACCCGCATCGCCGTGGTGGCGCTGAACATCATCCCGGGCATCGAATATGACTACACCTGCCTCTATGCGGAAAGCCAGCTGCCGAGCTTTAAAGAAATTGCCATTTCTACGCCTCTTCTCTATTTTCAGGGCGTCAAGGACCAGCGGGACGATATTGCTGACCTTCTGGAAGCTATGAAATCCCAATTCCCCCAGCTCGCTCCCGGGGAGGCCATTCTTCTCATGGCCCACGGCACTCCCCACCCGGCCAATGCTTACTACAGCGTCATCCAGGACCGCATCGGGGAAATGGGACTGGGACCTGTATTTGTGTATACCGTGGAAGGGCGCCCCAGTTTGGAGGATATGATTCCCAGATTAAAAGAAAACCATATCCGCCACGTAACACTCATGCCCACCATGCTGGTGGCCGGAGACCATGCCAACAATGACATGGCCGGTGACGATCCCGATTCCCATAAAAATATCCTTATAAAAGAGGGATTCACCGTTTCCACCTATATCCACGGCCTCGGTGAAAACGAAAAGGTGCGCCGTCTCTACACCGCCAGGGCCATAGAAACCATGAAAGCCCTTCACGGCGAAAATTGAACCTCCCCGGATTGATTCCATTCGTGTCGTTTCCCCCCCATGTTTATTTCATAAACATGGGGGGATATTTTACTGATTCCTACATAAATTCATGACTTTATTATCATTCCAATCATAGACAATTAGTTATAATATATTTGCACATTTAGTTTAAACCTTGAAAACATAAGAAAATTGTAAAAATCTGATTGACTTTATAATAGCCTTGTACTAAACTTAAGGAGTATTAAGTACGGAGGAGAGAGGGAAAACATATGCTTGGGAAATATGTTGTTTTCCATCTTCTGTTCTGTACAAATCCTGAGTTTCAGGAAATTTTCAAAGGAGTGATTTTTCATGAAAAAAAGTTTTAAAAAGGTTGTAATCGCATCTATGGCAGCTCTCTCCATGCTGGGCATGGGAATGTCTGTTAATGCTTACGAACTGAACCCGGAAGTTAAGGATGTAACCCCGGCTCTCCGTGAAGCTTCCACCGTAGGTGTTTGGACCCATGAAAACCCGGCCATGAAGAATGCACCGAACAAAGATGCTATCCTCGTTATGACCTTTGGTACCACCTTCACCGATACCCGCCACAAGACCATTGATGCTGTAGAAAAAGCTATCCAGGCTGCTAACCCGAACGTACCGGTTTACGAAGCTTACACTTCCCACATCATCATTGACCGCGTAAAGGCTAAAGAAGGAATCACAAAACTGACCCCTGAAGAAGCATTCGCAAAACTGAAAGCAGAAGGTTACACCCGTGTAGCTGTTGTATCCCTCGATGTCATCCCCGGCATGGAATACACCTATGATTCCGTTGTAACCAAGATGCAGGTCAACAACTTCAAGAAAATTTCCCTGGCTACCCCACTGATGTACTTCCAGGGCACCGAAGGTGAACCGGACCAGGTCGTAGACTTCCTGCAGAACCTGAAGAGCCAGTTCCCGAAATGCGGTCCCCAGGACGCTATCATGATTATGGCTCACGGTACTCCGCATCCCGGCAACGCTTACTACAGCGTTATCCAGGCCCGCATCAACCAGCTGGCTAAGACAGATCCGATCTTCTCCCATGTATATGTTTACTCCGTAGAAGGCCGTCCGAACATCAATGATGTTATCCCCCAGCTGAAAGAAAAAGGCTACAAACATGTAACCCTTATGCCGATCATGATGGTTGCTGGTGACCATGCAAACAACGATATGGCCGGCAGCGATCCTGATTCCCATAAGAGCCAGCTCGAAGCTCAGGGCTTCACCGTTTCCACCTACATCCATGGCCTTGGCGAAAACGCTAACATCCGCAAACTCTATGTAGAACGTGCAAATGAAGCTCTTGCAGATCTGCAGAAATAATTTGTGGTAATATAGTATAAGAGATATTGCGTCTCTTATAGAAAGAAGGGACTGTGAAATCTTTTCACAGTCCCTTTTCTATAGGAACAAGAAAGAGGGAACGCCCCCTGTTCCCTCCCCTCTCTATTTTTATAAGGAGTACATCATGAAAAAAGTATTAGCAGCCATTGCAGCAGCAGCCCTGTGCCTCTCCCTCACCGCCTGCGGATCCTCCCAGGGCGGGGCAAGTACCAGCGGACTTAACTACACCTACAAGGACCAGACCATCAGTGTGAAAGCCGCCCCCCAGCGTATCGTAGAGCTGTCGGCACCCCTTCTCAACATGGCCTATGCCGTAGGCGGTACCTCCATTGCCCGTCCGGAAACTACAAGCCCCATTCCGGAAGAAGCAAAGTCCCTCCCCACCCTGGGCCATGTACAAAACATCAACATGGAAACCCTGGTGGGCATGAAGCCGGACCTGGTCCTCGGTGAAAAGAACCAGAATTCCAAGCTCGAATCTCTCCTGAAGAGCAATAATATTCCCTATGTACTCATCCAGTACGATGGCATCAACGATAATGTACCGCTCCTGAAATTCATGGGCCAGCTTTACAACAAGCAAGACCAGGCGGAAAAAGTGATTAAAACCTATGAAGACGGTGTGAAAGCGGTGGAAGACAAGGCCGCCGCCAAGACCCCGGCCAAAGTGGCCGTTCTCCGAGCCACCGGCAAAGACGTGACCGCAGAGACCCCGAAGTCCATCTGCGCTTCCATGGTGGAAATGCTGAAAATGGATAATGTCATCACAAACCACAAGGACCTGAAACTGGACAGCAAGACCGTCCCCTACTCTCTGGAACAGCTCTCCGCCGACGATCCGGATACCATCTTCATCGTTACCATGGGCAAGCAGGACGAGATCAACAAGAAATTGGACGAATCTATGAGAAACAACCCCTCCTGGGCCCACCTGAAGGCCGTGCAGAATAACCACGTCTACTTCCTGGAACCGGATCTGTTCCTCATGAACCCCGGCATCAAGACCCCCCAGGCCATGGAGAAGCTCTATGAACTGGTCTATGGGAAGGATTGATTCATACTTTGCCCTTAGACAGATAGCGCCAAAATGATAAAGTTGGCTAAAGGATAACAGGCCCCGCCTGAGGTGGCTCAAGGGGAACGGGCTTCGCCCGAGGGGAAGGTGTGCCGCGACATAATTATAGAGCGGCACGAGTTTTTGATACTATAGATATCTGCTTACGGTTGGTGGAATTCTGGCAGCTGCGGTATGGAGATTTCCGGAGTCAGATGGTCAGGCATCAGACCGGATCAGTGGCAAGGTCTCGGACCGGAATATATAATTTACGCCGCTTCCAAATTATGTGCGCCGCACCTTCCCCTTGGCCGCAGGCCATTCCCCTTGAGTCACTTCGCCGTCAGGCGTTACCCCTCCGCCACTTTCAAATAGTAAAAAAGGTGCTGTGAATCATCGTTCACAGCACCTTTTCTGTATCCTATTTTTCAAGCAGCCCATTGATGCATACGCTGGGTCTTCCTTTTCTCATTTCCACGTCCGCATCCACGTCGAAGACTTCCGCAATGGCCTCGTGGGTCATGACCTCCATCGGCGGACCGCTTCTCTGGATGATTCCATGCTCCAGAACCAGAAGATCCGTGGAATACCGAATGGCCTGATTGATTTCATGGAGCACCATGACCACTGTCAGGTTTTCTTCCCGGTTCAGCTTCGATACCAGCTCCATCACTTCCAGCTGGTGGCAGATATCAAGGTATGTGGTCGGTTCATCGAGAATCAGGATCTTCGGTTCCTGGGCCAGGGCCATGGCGATCCACACTCTCTGCCGCTCGCCACCGGACAGGCTGGCCGCCAGGCGGTCTTTCAGGTGGATGGTATTGGTCTTTTCCATGACCTCCTTCACCACTTCCCTGTCTCTCGTGGAAACGCCGCTCCACCAGTGCTGGTAAGGGTACCGGCCGCAGGATACCAGTTCCTCACTGGTCATATCCTTCGGCACTTCATGGAACTGGGGCAGGAATGCCACCACCCGGGCCAGTTCTCCAGCAGAATAGGATTCCAATGGCCGCCCTGCAATCTCAATGGAACCGCTCTGAGGTTTTAAATTCCCTGTCACCGTCTTCAAAAGTGTCGACTTGCCGCAGCCGTTCCTTCCGAGGAATGTCACAATGCTTCCTTTTTTGATTACCCCCGTAGCCCCTTTCAGGACCTGGTGGTCACCGAAGGTCACGTGGATATCATTGATTTTGATTGCAATATCACTGTCTGTCATTATGCACTCCTCCTCAGCAGGTACAGGAAGAACGGTGCACCTAGAAAGGCCATGATAATGCCGGCCGGAATTTCAATAGGCGAGAAGAGCACACGGCCCAGGGTATCGCAGAATACGAGAACCCCGGCGCCAAGAATGGCAGAGCCCGGTACCACATACTTGTAGTCCGTACCGATGATGAGGCGTACAATATGGGGCACCACGAGACCTACAAACCCGATAAGCCCTGCAATACTGACAGCTCCCGCCGCCAGGAGCGCCGCCACGGCGGTCATGGAGAACCGGACCTTTTCCACCGGTACTCCAAGGCCCCGGGCAGTCTCATCGCCAAGGGACAGGATGGTCAGCGCTTTGCAGCCTGCCAGCGCCAGGACCAGGCCAAGGACCGTATAAGGGAAGAGAGCCTCCACCTGAGGCCAGCTTCTGGCAGAAAGGCCGCCTACCATCCAGAGAAGAGCGCCCTGCACTTTATCGGAATAGAACACAAGGAGCGCAGAAATACCGCTGCCCAGAAAGGCAGACACCGCCACGCCAGCCAGGATAATACGACTGGGACGGATCCCATTCTTCCAGGCCAGGGCGTACACCGCCGCCGCTGACAACATAGCGCCCACAAAGGCCACCGGTGTCAGAAGGAGGGACGCTTCCGGCATAAAAATCAGCATGATCACGCCTGCCAGGCCGGCGCCGCTGGAAACACCCACGATCCCCGGATCTGCCAGGGGGTTCTTCATCACCGCCTGCAGGATGGCTCCGGACACCGCCAGGTTCGCTCCTACCAGGGCGCCTACGATGTTTCTGGGGAACCGGATATTCCAGATCACCATTTCATCGGTAGATTCCACATGTCCCATGAGTGTATGCATGATGGTGGCAAACGAAATATCCGCAGACCCGAAGATCAGACTGAACACCATAGCAAACACAGTAAAAGCGGCAAAAATAAAGATGATGAAAATACGCAGTCCCTTACTCTTGCCGGTTTCCTCCCGTTTTTCTTCCATTACCATTCCTCCTTCATCTGATATCCAAAGCAGAATCAGTATTTAATGAGTCTTCACTTCCTGCTAATTTAATGATATCAAACATACTGTTTATACTTAATTATAGCATTTTGAAATTCGAATACAAGACCGGTTAAAGAGAAAGTGCTGTGATATGGCTGGACAGCGTGCGAACGGACAGGGCCTTGAAGCCTTGGGCGGACCGGCCTGTGGCAAATGAGGTGGCTATGAGGACTGAAGTGACTAAGTGAAGGTGGCGGCGCACAATTCATATTGCGCCGCATTACTGATACATGCCAGCGGCAAAGCCGCTGGATATGTCGAATAACTGATGCCCCAGCCCGGTGGATGGTTCATAAGGGTGGTGGGTGCTGCGCACCGGGGGCATGAGGTGGACCAGCGGCTTCACCGCAGTTGGAATTCTAAAGACTCTATCCCCAAACCGTGCAATTGTCTCAGCAAGAGGCCCCTTCCTCGGGGAAGCAAGCGAACTGGAGTTACAGCAGCGAACACAAGTTGCACCAGCGAACATGATTTGAAGGAGCGTTAGTGACGCACAAATCATCGTGAGTCGGTGACAGCCGTAGCGAAGGAGCGCCAGCGACGCACAAATTGTCGTGAGTCGCTGATAGCCGTGCTGTAGTGAGCGTCAGCGAGCGAAAATCCAGTGAGACGCTTTCCCGGCGAAGTCGGGCAGGGACTGCCCACGGGGCTGGGGTTAGATGATGGAAACTGATGGAGACGCCGTAGGCGAACCATCTTTCCTGGCGGCTAGGAGCCCCTACACGTTCGCACGCCGTTCAGCCATTCGTAAGCGCAAAATAAAATGATGGATTTTATCTATCCATTGGAAATGAGATAAT
>ERZ791746.756-NODE-756-length-26046-cov-13.534493_pt1 | contig 26046 bp, 18 predicted proteins | sample MGYA00510038_ERZ791746 | MGnify/ENA primary metagenome ERZ791746 (study PRJEB30046, sample SAMN00792018) | human gut metagenome | study: EMG produced TPA metagenomics assembly of the A metagenome-wide association study of gut microbiota in type 2...
AAATATGGGGGCCTCACTTTCGGACGTGTCCACTCCTCGGGATCCAGTTTAACATTCACTCCTCACTCCTAACTCCTCACTCCTCACTCCTTCTTCCACTCCTTCACCATCCGGTCTACGCCGGCCATGACAAAGGTTTCTATCATATCCGTTTCTTCCCGCAGTTTCTTTTCTTCCTTTCCCGAAATGCCATAGAAGAGATGGCCCAGCTGGTGATGGCTGGAGAGGAGGAAAATGAGGAATGGGGAAATGGCGGCCAGGAAGCACTGGGATACCCGGCGGTCTTCGGCGGGAAGGCCCATGTATTCTGCCAGCACCGACAGTACGGGAGTCAGCTTTTCCCGGATCGTATGGTCCGCGTATTCCATGAAAATGGTAGAGGGATTCACCATTTCCCGGATGGATACCTGTATCTGCCAGCTGTCGGAGAAGAAGGCCTCTTCCACGTACATATCCATGAACTTCAGGAGCTTTTCCCTGGCCGTAATGGGCGCCTTCACCACACCAAGGATGGTGGGCAGGGGCATAATGTGTTCGCACACGTTTTCCAGTACCGCCCGGTACAGCCCTTCCCGGCTGCCGAAGTGGTAGTTCACGGAGGCCAGGTTCACCCCCGCCAGCCGGCAGATTTCCTTGCTGGTGGTCCGGTCATAGCCCTGAGCCGCAATGAGGCGTCCGGCACATTCTATTAATTTTTCTTTCGTCTCTTCCCCATCTTCCCGGGAAGATTTTTTTATGCTGTAAGCCATGGAAAGCCTCCTTGAAACGGATGTGAGAAAAGTAAAAAGCAAGATGTGGCCTGAGGAAATAAGTGAGAAGTGAGGAGTGAGGAGTGGCGGTGCGCCGCTTCAAAATTATAGGGCGGCGCTATTTTATATGGGACGATTTCGCCGCGATATTTCAGTTTGTCGAGCTAATGGGGCGACGCTGGTGGAGAGAGTCAAACGCGTGAGAGCTTCTAGCTGTTAGCTGCTAGCTTCTAGGAAAGCTGGCCAGCCTACGGCACGAATGACTGACGGAAATACCGGATGGAAGCGCCGCGGGCGGATCAGCCTTCCTAGCTGCTAGCCGCTAGAAGCTAGGAGCTCCATGCGAGTGACTCTATCCAGAAGCATGCCAACCGCCAAACCCCAACAGCTCGTCAAACCGCAATTGGCAGGGACGGCGAAAATTCATAAAACTGGCGGCGCTATATGAATTGTGCGCCGCCACATTCACTCCTCACTCCTAACTCCTCACTCCTCACTGATAGCCCTACTGCTGCCCGACGGTGTGGCTCACCATTTTCTCAGTTCATATGGTGCCGGAACAGATACGCCGCCACGGTGAGGGTTACCAGGGATATGAGGGCCAGGGGAATGAAATTCATGGCCAGCTGGCTGAAGGTGAGACCTTCGAGGTAAATGCGGCGGATGAGCTCCAGTGCAAAACGGAGAGGGTCCGCGTAGGTGATGGTCTGCAGGAAGGCCGGCATATTTCTCACCGGCGTAATGATGCCGGACAGGAGGGCCATAGGAATCATGAGGACGATGACGTACACCAGCACCTGCTGCATGTTTTTGGAAATAGAGGATACGATGAGTCCGCAGCCCGTGGAGCTCAGAAGGTAGAAGAAGAGAGCCAGGTAAAAGGTAGCCAGGGACCCGGCGAAGGGAACCTGGAACCAGAAGTAGCTGATGCAGAGAAGGATGGTGCACTGCACGAATCCCACCAGCATCGGCGGCACTGCCTTGCCGATGAGGATCACCGCCGGAGACACCGGAGCCACCAGGAGCTGCTCAAATGTCCCCTCTTCCCGTTCCCGGGCCACCGAAAGGCCGGCCAGGAGGAAGACCTGGGCAAAGGACAGGAGGCCGATGATACCGGGGAGGAAGAACCACCGCGTAATCTGGTTTGGATTGAACCAGGTCCTTGTCTCCAGGGTTACCGGGCTTTCCCGGCCTGCCAGGTCCAGGTTGTACCGGCTCACGATGTGGCTGGCGTAGCTGGCAGCCAGGCCGGCGATCATGGTATTTCGTCCGTCCGTAATAATCTGCACCGGCGCCGTGTCTCCCCGGTCGAGACGGTTCTGGAAATCCTGGGGAATGGTGATGGCCATCACCGCATCTCCCCGGGTAATGTAGGTCCCGATTTCATCGGGCGACGACAGGTAGGCCACCGGATGGAAGAGACCGGTGCCGTCGAAACGGGAAAGGAGCTCGCTGGCGGCTTTACTGTGGCTCATGTCCACCGCCACGTAAGGCGCGTCTTCCAGGTTATAGTTGGCTGCGTAGCCGAAGAGGAAGCCCAGCACGATGGCGGGAATGACAACGATGCGGCGGGTGGCGGGGTCCTTCCAGATGTTAAAGATTTCCTTCCGGCAGATCACGAGGAGCTGCTGGAGGAAGAGTTCAAATTCTCCCATTCATTCCACCTTCTTTCTGGTCATGCCAAAGGCGGAGCCCACGAAGAAGAGGGCGTAAAGCATGAGGATGCCTCCCTGCTCCAGGAGCATGCCCATATCCGTGCCCGACAGGAAGAGGGACCGGATGCAGACGAGGTAATGGCTGAAGGGAAGCACCTGGCCCACCCCCTGCACGAAGAGGGGCGTAGAGCGAAGGTCAAAGATGAACCCCGACAGCACGAGGCAGGGCAGGAAACTGATGAGGAGGGACAGCTGGCAGGCAAGGAACTGTTTCTTCGTAATGGCGGAAATGACGAGGCCCATGCCCAATGCCACCAAGAGGTACACCATGGAAATGAGAATCACCGCGATGAGGGACCCTTCTATGGGCACTTCGAAGAGGAACCGGGACAGCACGAGGCAGATGCCCATGCCCAGGAGGGCCACGCAGAAGTAAGGCACCATCTTCGCCAGCACCAGTTCCATGGGCTTCACCGGCGTCACGAACAGGGACTCAAAGGTGCCCCGCTCCCATTCCCGGGCCATAACCACGGAGGTCAGCATAACGCCTACAATGGTCATGATGAGCATGATGAGGCCGGGGATGAAGAACCAGGTACTGGAATTGGCATCGTTGAACCACATGCGGGAAGCCACGGTGATGCCCCCGTTTCCGGCGAGCCCCTTCTTCATGAGCCAGGTGGAAATGGAACTTTCCACGTAGGATTTCGTACTCATGGCGGTGGCCGTTTCCACACCGTCCAGGATGACCTGCACCTTCGCCCGCCCTTCATAGAGGGACGTGGAGAAGTCAGGAGGAATATCGATAATGACGTTCACCTTCCGGTCAATGAGCATTTGCTCCGCCTCGGACTGGCTGGTGACATAGGTGGGAGAGAAATAATCGGAGCCGTTAAGAAAGCTTACGGCGTCCTGGGCCAGGGGTGACGTATCTTCCAGCACCACCGCCGACGGCACGTTCTTCACGTCCAGGGAAATGCCGTAGCCGATGATGAGGATGAGGATAATGGGCAGCACGATACCGAGAAGCAGGGAACTGGAGTCCCGGAAGAGCTGGAGAAATTCTTTATGGATCAGCGCTTTCATGCGCCGCAGGAATCCTTCCATCACGCACCTTCTCCTTTCTGCCTAGCCCTTTCTACAATGGCAATAAATATATCATCCATGTCGGCCTTCGGCTTTCCCAGTTCCTTCCGGATATCCGACGGACTGCCGATGGCCAGGAGGTGGCCATTATCCTGGATCATGAAGCGGTCACAGTACTCCGCCTCTTCCATGAAGTGGGTGGTAATGATGATGGTGGTGCCGAGGGCCGCCAGCGTCGTAATCTGGCGCCAGAAATTCCGCCGGGCCAGAGGGTCGATGCCGGAGGTCGGCTCATCGAGGAAGAGAATCTTCGGTTCATGGATCAGGGCGCAGGCCATGGAAAGCCGCTGCTTGTAGCCGCCGGGCAGGTCCCCCGCCTTCTGGTCCATGCGGTCGGTGAGGTAAAATTCTTCCGACAGTTCGTGGATCCGCTCCTTCAGCCGCTTTGGGGGAAGGCCGTAAATGCCGCCGTAGAACTCCATATTTTCAATGACCGTCATATTGCTGTAAAGAGAAAATTTCTGGGCCACGTAGCCGATATTCGCCCGGGCCCGGGTCCTCGCCTTCCGGAGGTCCACTCCCGCCACCGACAGGAATCCGCTTGTCTCCGGCAGGAGGCCGCAGAGCATTTTGAAGGTGGTGGTCTTTCCGGCGCCGTTCGGCCCCAGGAGGCCAAAGATTTCTCCCTTGTGCACTTCGAAGGACGTATTGGCCACCGCCGTGAAATCGCCGAATTTCTTCACCAGGTTCTTCACCTGGATATTGACTTCCGTCGACGGCTTGCTGCCCTTGTCCAGGGCTTTTTTGCTTTCTTCCGTAGGCGGCAGGATGCCCTTTTCCGCCTTCCGGAGAAGGATCATGAAACCGTCTTCCAGCTGCGGCGGCGCCGGGCGCACTTCCATATGGTGGGCAGTAAGGTAGGGCACCGGGTCTTTTCCTTTCGTAATAAAGTGGACTTCCCCGCCCCGGGGCACCGCATCCACCACGTGGTCCATGTCGTCCAGGAGGTGGGCCTGGAGAATCCTCGTGGGCACCCCCTCTTCCGGAGATACCGTGAAACAGCGGTCCGCCGCGATGCGGCGCAGATCCTCCGGACTCCCGTCGGCCAGCACATGGCCCTCGTGGAGCACGTAAACTTCGGATGCCATTTCCGCTTCGTTCATGTAGGCGGTGCTCACAAAGACCGTCAGGTCCTCATCCTTCACAAACTGCCTGATGATTTCCCAAAGCTCCCGCCGGGACAGGGGATCCACCCCCACCGTCGGTTCATCCAGGAGCAAAAGGTCCGGCGACCGGACGAGGGTGCAGGCAAGGCCCAGCTTCTGCTTCATGCCGCCGGAAAGCTTGCCGGCGAAGCGGCCGGTGAACCGTTCGAGGCCCATCATTTCCAGAAGTTTCTTGTACCGGGCAGGCCGCGTCTCCTTCGGCACCCCGTGGAGGTCGGCGTAGAGGTCCATATTTTCCTGGACCGTGAGATCTTCATAGAGACCGAACTTCTGGGGCATGTAGGAAATGCGGCTCTGGATTTCTTCAGCGTCCTTCACGCTGTCTTTGCCCAGCACCGTGAGGCTGCCATCTGTAGGATCCATGAGCCCCGCAATGAGGCGCATGAGGGTGGTCTTTCCAGCGCCATCGGGGCCGATGACTGCCGTGAGCTGTCCCCTCTTCACAGAAAGGTCGATATGGTCCAGGGCGGTAATGGTACGGCCTCCGCCCAAATGGAAGGATTTATGCAGTTTTTCCGCTCGAATCACTTCGTCCAATGTTGTCATCCTTTCTGAAAATACTGATGGTTACGGTTAGAGTTCCCTGGGCCGGGGCCTTGAGCTGGTCAGGCCCTGCGGGCCGGGTGTCCTGCTCTTGGGTGTGCCTGCGTACGGTTGGGGGCTTGCAGCTTTTAGCCTCCATCCGTTACCCTTCTTCTGCTTTGCAGATTCTGCCTCTACGAGGCAGATCCATCCCCTGCCCTTTGGGCTGCCCCCTTCTCCAAGGGGGCACGCGTTTAAAGTATGGAGTCATTGGCTTATTTAAACGGTATGGATCTGGAGCACCGGCATGCCCACACCGCTCGAGATGACGAGAATGGTTTGAGTTAAATGAAACGGCGGCGGAACCGCTGATCCGCTCAAGGCACAAGGCTCAAAGCTCAAGGCCCTGCCCCAGATGACACCAGCCACAAGCACCTATCACAGTTTCACTTTCACCGTTGCCGGCATGCCCATGCGGAGCTTATTGGCCCCGTCGTCCACGTACACCCGGACTTCGTAGAGGAGCGCGGTGCGGAGCTCGCTGGTTTCCACGTTCTTCGGCGTGAACTCGGCTGTGGAGGAAATGTAGCCGATCTGTCCCTTCACCGGTTCCTTATCGCTGTCGATGTAGATTTCCGCCTTGCTTCCCTCATGGATCTTGCCCAGGTCCCCTTCCTTCACGTAGACCCGGACCCATTTCTTCGTGTCCAGGGAAATCCGGAATACCGGCTTCTGGGGAGACGCCATGTCCCCCACTTCCATGAGCCGGGACCGGATGACCCCGTCCTGGGGCGCAATGAGTTCCGACTGGGACAGGGTATATTCTTCCCGGGAGAGAGTATCCTGCAGGCTCTGCAGCTGGGCTTCCGCCGCTGCCACGTCTTCACTCCGGGGCCCAGCCACGGCCAGGTCGTTCGCCGCCTGGGCTTCCTTCACCTTCGCATCGGCGGTGGCGAGCTTCGTCCTTGCATCATCCAGCACCTGCCGGCTCACAGACTTGCCGCCGGAGGCGTTGAAGGCATCCTGCTTCCTCGTGAAATCGGAGGCCAGGAAATCCCGTTCCGCCACGGCTTCATTCACCTTGGCCTGTGCCTGGACCAGGTCTTCGGGGCGGGTGCCGTTGTGGAGCTTATCCACCTGGGCCTGCTGGGCGGCGATCTGGGATTTCGTCACCGCCATCTGGTGCTCCAGGTCTTCGGTATCCAGCTTTGCCAGGACCTGCCCTTTCTTCACCGTGTCCCCTTCTTCTACGTAGATATCGGAAATCCGGTCACTGTTCCGGAAGGCCAGGGATACTTCCCGAAGGTCCACATTTCCCTTCAGCACCAGCTCCGTCGCCGCTTCCTCTGCCGCCTTCCGGCTCCGGTATTCATAGAATCCAAATCCCAGTACCAGCACAAGAAGGATAACGATGACCGCCACCGTTTTCTTGTGTTCCCTGATTTTTTCCATCATGCCTGTCACCTCAATATTAGTAATGACCCCAATGCGTCGCGGGGCTGATGCGGCGAAGCCGCTGGAGATCCAGACCTGGATCTAGACCTTTAGAGCCTACGGCTTAAATGCTCTATTTCTCACTCCTGCCCGTCGGCCAAAGGCTTCCATCCGCCGCCAAGGGCTTTGAAGAGGGCCACCATGTCCGTCAATTCCTGTCCTTTGGCCAGTGTATAGTTCTGGTCCAGAGAGAGGTAGTGCCGCTCAGCATCCAGTACATTCATGTAGTCCGAAAGGCCGTAGCTGAACTGGTTCTTCGAAAGGTCCAGGGCCTCCTTCGCATGGGTCCTGCCCTGTGCCAGGGAATCCTTTCTCACCTTGTCCTGGCTCACCGCCGCCATGGCGCTTCGGACCTCGCCGGCCGCCTTGAGCACCGTATTTTCATAGTCCGCCTGCCGTTCTTTTTCCTTTTCCGACGAAATCTTCACCTGGCTCTTCAGGGCGCCCCCATTGAACAGGGGGTACGTCACCTGGGGCATAATGCCCAGGGCGTGGCTGCCGGCAGAGAAAAGGCCGCCTCCCAGGGCCGCCAGCCCCAGGACACCGAGGATGGAAAACTTTGGCTTCAGCTCTGCCTTCGCTTCCTTCGTCTTTTCTACCTGCGCCGCCCAGGCCATTTCCGCCGCATGGATATCCGGCCGCTGCCGGAGGGTTTCCGCCGGAATGGCATTGTACATTTCCGGATCCACGTCAGGAAGAGGCGCCGGGGTCATGAGCTTTTCATTGAGAGCCCCCGGCACGGTGCCGGTCAAAATGGAAATCCGATTCAACGTATCGGAAATTCCTTTCTTCAGTTCCGGAATCTTCGCTTCCGATTCATTCAATGTATAGGAGGCCTGGTCCGAAGGGAGGGAAGAAAGGAGTCCCGCATTTTCATTCACCTTCAGGAGATCCAGATTTTCCTTCTGGTTGGCAATGTGGGCTTCCGTCACCGCCAGTTCTTCCTGCAGGGTGCGGAGGGTAATGTAATTCATGGCTACCTCCGCGGAAATAGATACCCAGGTGCCGTAGAGCATGGCATGCTGGGCTTCCAGGGTATTTTCGGAGGATTTCACCTTCGCCCGGTTCTTGCCGAATACGTCGAGTTCCCAGGACGCATCCACGCCGGCGTAGGTCATATTCTGCCCCGTATCGATGCCGGCGCCGGGCATCTTCTTCAGGAGATCCGGCGTCACGCCGTCCACCACGTCATCCGGTGCCTTTACCCGCACCCAGCCGGCGCCTGCATTCATCCAGGGAAGCCGGGCCGCCTTACTGACGCCCAGGGCCGCCCGGGCCTCACCAAGCCGGGCCCGAGCTGCTGCCAGGTCCTTATTATTGGTAAGGGCAGTCTCGATGAGTTCATCCAAAGTATCATCGTGGAAAACCCTCCACCACTCCGACAGCACCTCCGGCGAAAGGGCTGCCCCATCCTTTTCCTGGTAATAGGGATTCTCATACTGCCCGGCCAGGGCCGTCCAGGACGGAGCTGCCGAAGCCTTTTCCTCCGCCCCCTGCACAGTAAGAGGAGCATTACAAAAGGCAGCCGCTGCCAGAACCATCGCCAGAACCGCTGCCTTCCTTCTTCTATCCATACCATCCACCTCCTGAAAACCACTCAGTCAGGGAAGCACATTTATCTAATTGCTATTATATCAAATTCAAATTTGAATTTCAATTTAGTCCGGATGACGTTTAGTGAATCAGCATACTTACGGATAGAGGCACGAGCCTTGAGCAGTGAGCCTTCAGCCTTAAGCTGGACAGCCGCTTCTCAATGGGCGTTATATGGCTAAGTGACGTGCACCCGAGTGGGGGCTTCTAGCTGCTAGCGGCTAGCTCTTAGGAGAACAGGCCAGCCTGCAGTGCTTCCCACCCGATATTTCCGTCAGTTATTCGTGCCGTAGGCTGTAGAGCCTTCCGGGAAGCCAGCAGCTAGTAGTTGGAAGCCCTCACGTGTTTGACTTTACCCGTAAGCGCCGCATCTCCCCCTCAGCCACTTTGACACCAACGGATCCCCGCGAGATACCCAATACCACCTTTCCCCCCTTCTCCTTGCGTTCTCTTTCTCATAAGCGTATAATGTAAAGCCGTAATGACTTTTTCCAATATTAAATAGTATATATAAGGAGGCCCCCTTGGTTTCAACCATCCGAAAATTTCTTTCCCATATCAAGCTTATCCACCAGATTGCCATGGGCCTGGTGCTGGGTATTATCCTGGCCATCGGTGTGCCGGAGTCGGTGCCTCTCATCCGGGTCTTCGGCGACCTCTTCGTGAAGGCATTGAAGAGTGTGGCACCGGTGCTGGTCTTCTTCCTCGTCATCAACGCCATCGCCCAGAAGAAGCCGAGCCAGGGGGGCAACATGAAGCCCGTCATCACCCTGTACATGACGAGCACCTTCTTTGCTTCCATCGTAGGTGTCACCTTTTCCTTCCTTTTCCCCACATCCCTGGCTTTGGATACGGCATCCGCCGCTTCCAATGCAGCCGCCCCCAGCGGTATTGGTGAAGTGCTGTACAATCTCGTCATGAGCACCATTGACAATCCCATTTCCGCCATTCTGAAGGCAAACTACATCAGCATCCTGGTGTGGGCCATTATCTTCGGTATCGCCCTGAAATCCATGGGCGGGGTCCAGATAAAACAGTTCCTCGATGATACGGCGAAGGCAGTCACAAAAATCGTGGGCTGGGTGATCCATCTGGCGCCCCTGGGCATCATGGGTCTCGTAGCCAATTCCGTAGGCAGTGAAGGGCTCTCCGCCCTCCTGGGATACATGAAACTGCTGGCAGTCCTCATCAGTGCCTATGCCACAGTGGCCCTCGTCATTAACCCCCTCCTCGTATTCACCAGGGTCCATAAGAATCCCTATCCCCTGGTGTTCACCACCCTGAAGGAAAGCGGCATTTATGCCTTCTTCACCCGAAGCAGCGCCGCCAACATCCCGGTGAACCTTTCCCTCTGCCGCCGGCTGGGACTGGATCCGGACATGTACACCATTTCCATTCCTTTAGGCGCCGCTGTCAATACCGCCGGTGCTTCCGTCACTATTTCCGTCCTCTCCCTGGCCGCTGCCTATACCCTTGGCATCCACGTGGATATCCCGACGGCCCTGCTCCTCTGCCTCGTTGCCACCATCGGCGCCTGCGGGTCCTCCGGTGTGGCAGGAGGCTCCCTCCTCCTCATCCCCGTGGCCTGTGCCTCCTTCGGTATCAATAACGACATCGCCATGCAGGTGGTGGGCGTGGGCTTCATCATTTCCGTCCTGGAAGATGCCTGTGAAACGGCACTGAACAGCAGCAGCGACGTTCTTTTCACCGCCACCGCAGAATTTGAAAAGCGGCGGAAAGAGGGCACTTTGAAATCAGGAGACATGGTGCTGCGGAGAGGATAAGCGATCAGCATGCTGGCGTATAGGGGACATTCATGCGGGAGCTTCTAGCTGTTAGCTGCTAGCACCTAGGAAAGCTCGACAGCCTACGGCGCTAATACTGCCGGAATATTGGGTAGAAAGCGCCGTAGGCGAATCAGCTTTCCTAGAAGCTAGAAGCTAAAAGCTAGAGGCCCTAACGCGTTTGACTCTACCCTTCAGCACGCTAAAAAAGCCGGGAATCATCAAGTGATTCTCGGCTTTTCGTATATGATTATTCCTTCTTCAGTACCTTCACGATTTCGCCCATGTAGATGCTGTGATTGTTATTGGCCTGTCTTCCGGAATTCCACCGTTCGTAGACTTCCTTGTCCGTATAGAATTCAGGCTTCATTTCGTGGGTATAAATCTTCCGGCATACAAAGATGAGATCCGCCTCTTCCAGGCCCACCGCCTCGTCGCCGATGGCATAAGGATGGAGGCCGCTGCCTTCGAATTTATCGCCGTCCCGTCCGGAGTGGGAACCCATGTAGGTTTCCTTCGGCTTGTATTCCACCGGCGGGAAGGACAGGGTGAAGTAGTCCTGGCTGTCCAGAATGGTCTTTGTGAACCGGCTCTGGCGGATGTAGATGGAAGCCACCGGCTTTCTCCACATGACGCCGAACCCGCCCCAGGTCACCAGCATGGGGTTGCACTTTTCCTTATTTCCTGCCGTGACGATGCAGTACTTGCCCAAGTCCGTAAAGGGGTTCAGCCCGCATTCTTCTACCGGTATTTCTTTAAAAGACATAATGAAGTCTCCTCTCTTTATGAATCTAATAAATTCTATGTGAATTATACCACATATCTCATGGGATTCTAAAGGACTTTATGATAAAATGAGGAGAAATTTGTGGTTTGTAGAGCTGACGGGTTTTGCATGCTTGCGGATAGAGTCACTCGCACGGAGCTGCTAGCTTCTAGCGGCTAGCTGTCAGGAAGGCTGATCCGCCTGCGGCGCTTCCACCCGGTATTCCCGTCAGTCATTCGTGCTGTAGGCTGGCCAGCTTTCCTAGAAGCCAGAAGCTAGCAGCTAGAAGCCCCCGCCCGAATGACTCTACCCACCAGTGTCGAACTCAACAGCTCACTGAAATATCGCGGGGAAACAGCCGAACCTCCTATATTCTAACCAGGAGTCCTTTCATGTCACAAAATAAAGCTGACCTTCTTTTACTTTCTGCTGCCTTTGTCTGGGGCAGTTCCTACGGATTTATGAAAATCGGAGCGGAAACCATGCCGCCCATCTGCATTGCCGCCCTCCGGTGTCTCTTTGCCTTTATCATCCTCTGCCCCCTGTTCCTGGGGCGCATGGTAAAGAAGACGAACAGGGAAATCCTCCTGTACAGCGCTGTCACCGGCTTCCTCATTGCCGGCGTCTTTATCGGCGTCATTTACGGAGTCATCGGTACCTCCGCCTCGGCGGCGGGATTTCTCATCTCTACCTCCGTCATCATGGTGCCCATCCTTCACAGCCTGTGGATCCGGAAATGGCCTTCCCTTCCTGTCATAGTGGGCACCGTCATCGTCACGGCGGGGCTCATCCTCCTGAACGGGGTGACTTCCATTTCCATTGATAAGGGATTCGTCCTCTGCCTGCTGGCGGCCTTTCTCTATGCTTTGGATATCCTCTTCACCAATACCTTCGTTTCCCGCATCGACAGCCTTCTTCTAGGCATCTGGCAGATGGGATTTGCAGGCCTCTTTGCGGGCATCATGAGCTGCCTGCTGGAAACGCCGGTGCTCCCTTCCACGATGCCCGAGTGGACTGCCGTCCTGGGGCTTGCCATCTTTTCCTCCGCCTATGGCTTCACGGTGCAGGCCATGGCCCAGGAGTATACCACCCCGGAACGGGCAGGATTCATCTTTTCCCTGGAGCCCGTGTTCTCCGCCCTCTTTGCCTTCGCCTTTCTTGGGGAGAACCTGGGAATCACAGGCCTTGTGGGGGCCTTCCTCATCCTCCTCGGCGTGTGGGCAGCGGGAGGAACGTTTCGGCTGCGGGCGAGGGGCTGAAGTTGTTGTATGCAGACGGATAGAGTCACGAGCCCTGGGCTGTGAGCCTTGGGCTGTGAGCCTTGAGCTGAACAGCCGCTGCGCGGCGGGATTGCATGATTATGTTTGGTGTCACTTCGATGGATCTGTTAGCTTTTAGCTTCTAGCTTCCAGGAAAGCTCTACAGCCTACGGCATGAATGACTGATGGAAATATCGGGTGGGAAGCGCTGCAGGCGGACCAGTTTTCCTGGATGCTAAGAGCTAGCAGCTAGCAGCCCTGTGCCAGATGACTCCAACCATCAGCATGCAATCCCGCCGCACAGCGGCCATTGTCCCAGCTGCCAGTCACTAGCCACTATCTTCCCCCGTTCAGCTCATCCACCAGCTTCTCCACTTCTTCCAGGGAGCACTTGAAGGAGCCCTGCATGATATCCCTTCCGCCGCCGCGGCCGTTCAGGCGGCTGTTCCATTCCTTGAGGAGGGATTTCAGGCCGCTTCCTGTACTGCCGATGGCGTAATTCAGGGATTCTTCATCCTTTTTGGACAGGATAAAGCAGAATTCCGCCGCCTTCTGTTCTGTCAGGTATTCGCAGAATTTCCGGATTTCCATGGGCGCCATGGCTTCTTCATAGAGGAGCACCGCCTTCTTTCCGGCAGGAATGGATTCTTTCCGCATGGCGAAGTAGCGGCGGTTCATTTCGTTGATTTTCTGGCGGAGCTCTTCCACTTCCTTCTCCATCTTTTCCACGGCCTTCACGGTTTCATAGGGCTTCACAGAGAACCGGACCGCAATGTCCCGGTTCAGGTCGTGGATCCGGTCATAGTCCTCCATGGCCCACCGGCCGCAGGCCAGCTCGATGCGGACGCCGCCCTTGTGATTTACCAGGGACAGTACCTTGATAAGTCCGATTTCCCCGGTCCGTGCGACATGGGTGCCGCAACAGGCGCAGATGTCACCGTCCGGAAATTCCACAATCCGTACCTTGCCGGTGAGTTCGATTTTGCTGCGGTAAGGAATGGTCTTCAGTTCTTCCGGGGTGGGGAAGGAAATCTTCGTTTCCACATTCCGGTAAATGAGGTCATTCGCTTCTTTTTCGATGGCCAATGCATCATCCATGGTCATGGGGCCGTTGAAATCCACGGTGACCACCTTGTCCATGTGGAATCCTACGTTGTCGTAGCCGAATTTCTTGTGCACCAGGCCTGAGTAGATATGCTCGCCCGAATGGTTCTGCATGAAATCGAACCGCCGCTGCCAGTCTATGGTTCCATGGACCGCGGTGCCCACGGTAAGGGGCTTGTCAGTGTAGTGCACCACGAGGCCCTCTTTCCGGTGTACGTCCAGTACCTTCGCCTCTCCCAGGGTGCCATGGTCCCCGGGCTGTCCGCCGCCTTCCGGATAAAAGGCGGTGTCCTCCAGCACCACTTCGTACCCCTTCTTCCCCTTCGTGCAGCTCACGACTTTGCTGTCGAATTCCTTCCGATAGGCATCTTTATAAAAAAGTTCATTCATTTCATCCATAGGTTTCTCCTCCTTTATAGGCTATAGGCCTATGATGACACATTTTGTGGCAGTCTGCAAATTGTGGTTTGTAGAGCTGTTGGAGCGAACGGTTTGGCATGCTTGCGGATAGAGTCACTCGCATGGAGCTCCTAGCTTCTAGCGGCTAGCAGCTAGGAAGACTGATCCGCCTGCGGCGCTTCCACCCGGTATTCCCGTCAGTCATTCGTGCCGTAGGCTGGCCAGCTTTCCTAGAAGCTAGCAGCTAGAAGCTCCCGCTCGAATGACTCTACCCTCCAGCGTCGCCCCATCCCATTGCAAAGGGCGGAGATTGCTCTCCGCCCCTGTCCTGCCATTCTTCTTTTTCTATCCTTCCATACTCCTGTACTTCCTGTATTTCCTATCCTGCCATGCTGCCCTTTCCTGCTATCCTGCGTTTATCGATTAAGCGAAAGGAACCCATTTTCCATCCTGTACCTGGAGAACGTCCAGGTCCATCTTCGGATCCCTGTTTTCATCAAATTCAAACTTACCCGTAGCCCCTTCGAAGTTCTTGATCTGGGCCAGGGCATCACGGAATTTCTTGCGGTCCGTGGTGCTGCCGGATTTCTCGGCGGCCTCATGCATAATATAGAAAGCATCGTAGGTCTGGGCTGCGAACTGGTCCGGTTCGTGGCCATACTTGGCTACGAAAGCTTTCCGGAAGTTCTGTGCCTTTTCGCTGTTCCGGTCCGGGTTCCATGGGGTAGCTACCAGGGTGCCGTTGGCTGCATCCCCGGCCTGCTTGATATACTGGGGGCTGTTGAAACCGTTGTTGCCGATGATGGGCTGGTTCATGCCCATTTCCCTTGCCTTCTTGGCAATGAGGGCGCCTTCCTGGTAGAAGCCGGCGATGCAGATGACATCGGGGTTAGCAGCCTGGATCTTTGTGAGCTGGGCAGAGAAGTCCGTATCCTTGTCGGCAAAGGTTTCCGTGGCTACCACATCGATGCCCATATTCTTGAATGTTTCCTGGTAAATGGAGTTTTCGCCCACCATCTGGTCGTTGTTGTTGGAATACATGATGGCTACCTTTGTGAATCCCAGCTTATCGTGGGCCTTCTTTACAGTTGCCGGAATGGCCAGTTTGCCGGGGATGGCGTTTCTGAAAATGTAATCGCCGATGTCCGTAATCTTCGGTGCCGTGGTGCTGGTGCCGAAGGCTACGATCTTGGCCTGCTGGGCGATGGGACCGGCAGCAAACATTTCACCGGAGGTCATGGGTCCCTGGATGGCCAGTACCTTATCCTGTTCGATGAGGCGCTTGAAGGCATTGATGGCTTCCGCCTTGCTCAGCTTGCTGTCGTAGGTGATGAGGTCGATTTTCATCTTCGTCTTCGGGTCTTTGTTGATTTCCTCTACCGCCAGTTCAGCCCCTTCCTTTTCTGCCTGGCCATAAGCGGCGCCTGGGCCGGTGTAGGCGGTGACAAAGCCGAATTTCACGGTCTGTCCTGCAGCCGCTGCGGAAGCGGAAGAGGCGGCCTTCTTTTCTCCGCCGCATCCTGCAAATGCCCCACACACTGCTGCTGCTGCCATTGCTGCTGCCATTGCTTTCATCCAAGTTTTCATAATGATTTCCTCCCTGTGACTGATATTTTTCCCAAAAATGATTTTGATCTGCCAACCAAAAAGCCCCCCGTCGCAGTCATCCTGCAGCGAGGGGCGCATATACGCGGTACCACCCTGGTTTATCACTCAGTGGAACACCCATATAATAATTCGTACCAAATAAAAAAGCTCCTGCTCTTCAGTCTTTCTGAAGATAGGGGCGAATGATTTCGCGGTACCACCCTACATTATACTCCGGTGTTCCTGTTCGTAACGTGAATGGACGTTCCAACTTACTTTGTTCGGCTGGAATGCTCACGGGTGAGAGTTGATACTGACCTTTTTACCGATTTGCACCACCCATCGGCTCTCTGTAAATAAAGGAAACTATCTTTTTCCCGATCCTTGCATCTCTTTGCTTTCGGTTATGCATAGAGTATAGTTCCGCCCATTCCATTTGTCAAGAGGGGAAAAAGGCAGAATTGAGATTTGAGGGTTGAATTGAGGTCCAGCGGTATGGTTTGCTTATGGATAGAGTCATTAGCACGGGGCTGCTAGCTTCTGGCTGCTAGCTCCTAGGAAAGCTGGTCCGCCTGCGGCGCTTTCCGATGGACATACCTGTCAGTCATTCATGCCGTAGGCTGTAGAGCTTTCCTAACAGCTAGCCGCTAGAAGCCAGGAGCTCCCGCACGAATGACTCTATCCGTAAGCATGCAAACCGGCAACTCCCATTACTCCCCAAACGTCTTCCCGTTTGGTATAATAATCATAATGTAAATCTGAGGTAAAGGACCTCTATATTCACGGAGTGTGAGCAGTATGAAACCTGAAGGACATTGTACAGTCATAGTAAATCCGACATCCGGCCACGAACGGGCGCCGCGGTATATCCCTCTATTGCACTCTGTGCTTTCGAAACGGTTTGACGATATCATCATCCGGCTGACGGAGAAGCCCCTGGATGCCACGAACTTTGCCAGGGAAGCCGCCGAGCAGGGACGGGACGTGATCTGCATGGGCGGCGACGGCACCATTAACGAAGTGATCAACGGCATGGTGCCCGTGGAAAGTAATTCCACCTTCGGCTTTGTCCCCTTCGGCACGGTAAACGACCTCGCCCGGGCCCTCCATATTCCCCGGTCCCCCCAGGGAGCCATCCGCATGCTGGAAACCGCAGTGAAGACGAACATCGACGTGGGCAAGGTGAATGACCGGTACTTCATCAACGTAGTAGGAGCCGGCAGCATTTCTGAAGCCGTAGGCAAGGTGACCATCAAGGAAAAGACCCTCTTCGGTTCTCTCGCCTACTACATGAAGGGTATGCAGGTGGTGTCGAAGCAGAAATCCTACCATTTCCGCATCGAAGAAGACAATGGCACGGTGATTGAAGTGTCTTCCCCCCTTATCGCCGCCATGCTCACGGACTCCGCCGGAAGTTTCCACAACCTCATTCCGCCGGAAGAGCGGAACAAGGGAGTCATCAAGCTCTGCCTGTTCCATGATTTTGAATGGCTCCTGGCATTGAAATCGGCGCCGAAGCTTCTGGCCGGCGTGCAGATGGGACCGGATTTCCTGACTGTCGTGAGCTTCAAGAAGGCCCACCTCTCCATCCGGGAAAATGAACCCCTCGTGACGAACGTGGACGGGGACCTGGGACCCACATTCCCCCTGGACCTGGAAATCCTGCCCTCCCGGCTTCCCGTATTCGTACCGAACCATCCCAGGGAAGACCAGGGCATTCTCCCCCGTTTCCTGAAGCCCCATATCCACCTGCCCTGGAGCGAAGAAGGAACGAAGATCTAAAGCAGGGAAGAGTAAAGAGACCATAAGAATCAAAAGACTCGGAGAATTAAGTTCTCCGAGTCTTTTGATTTGCCCTTTTACGGAATCAGAAGGAATACCGGGCAGTGAGGTAGTAGGTCCTGCCGTCTCCGATATAGTAATGATTATTGCTGATATCCTCATCATAGTAATGGCGGTCAAACATGTTGTTGATGCCGAACTGGAGGCCGAAGCTCTTGTTGAACTGGTAGTTCGTAGAAAGGTTCATGAGGAAATAAGCATCCCGTGCCTTGAAATGGCCGCTTTCCTGTCCTGCTTCTGTCCTGTCAGAAATAAACATGCCGTCCAGATTAATGGTCCAGGGTGCCTTATTATAGGTTGTCCCCAAATGGAGCAGGTGGTGCGGAATGTCATAGTTCTTAGAGCCCTCAAGCTTGCCTACCTGCCAGGTGTAGTTGATGTAGGAAGTCCATGCATCGCTGTGGTGCTGGTTCAGGGAGATTTCAAAGCCATGGGTCTTAGCTTCTCCGGCATTTTCATAAAATTCATGTTTATTATTGGCTTTATTCAGCCGGATATAATCTTCTGTCTTAGCGTAGAATACATCGGCATGAATATCTGTCTTATTATGAATTTTCTGTTTTAATCCAAATTCCCAGGTATCCGTTGTTTCCGGCTTCAGTCCCATATTCGGATAGATATTGTTTCCCATGAAGGAAGAGTACCGGAAAAGCTGGTAAAGAATAGGCGTATTGAAGGAACGTCCATAGGACAAATAGAAGTTGGTATTGTCATTGGCAGCATAATCTAATGACAGTTTGGGAGAGAACTTCTGATAAGATTTACCGGAATGCAGGTCTCCTTTCCCTGTATAGTTTTTGCTGTCATAGCCATCATATTTCTTGTAATGGTCATATCGCCCGCCAATATAGGCTGTCCATTTAGGTGTAAAGGCCCATTTATCCTGGACATATAAAGCCCAGTACTTATCTTTTCCGCCTGCTTTTTGTGTTACACTTCCCTTACTGCCCCAGGATTTCCAGTCATTAATGTCGCTGATGGTTTCATCGAATTTATCCAAACCATAAGAAACACCAGCTAAAAGATTGTGCTGCGAGAATGTCCAGCGCTTATTTAAATCCATATCCCAGGACTTGGAAGGATAGGAAGTTTTAGTTCCTTTACCATTGAAAGAATCTGCCGGATTTACACTGGAGGAGGGCGAGGTATACCCATCTTTCAGATAGTCAGTCATACCGATGTGGGCATGAATTTTATTTTTCTGGTCATTATAGGTCAAAGAATGGATATTATAGGCTCTCCATCCTTTTGTTCCGAGAAAACTGGAAGGATAAAATGAACTGCTTGTACCATTTTCATTATGCAAAAAGCCTTTCCATACCGGTTTTCCCTTAGACATTACATAGGTCTGGGGATCCTTGTAAACCCAATCGTAATTAGAACGGGTAAATTTATAAGTCAGCTTCTGGTCATCATTAAAGTCATATCCAAAATTGAATCCATAGCTTTCAGACATAACGTACTTCCTGCCGCGGTTACCAATAATCGGATTTCCGGACGAATCAGTATCGTACCCCGCAATAGATCCATAATTATCCTTCTTGTCTTTCTTCAGCGAAGCGGTAGCTGAATAGTCTCTCCAGCCATTGGTAATATGGCTGTCGTAGAAAGCACCTACGGTAACTTTATCTTTCCGGAATCCCAGATTGTATCCCTGATTGACAGTGGCATGGCTGCCATAGGTTACATAGGCAGAACCGTGGAGGCCATCCTGTTTCTGGGTCTTCGTCATGATATTGATGACGCCGCCTACGGCACGGCCGCCGTAGAGAGCAGACTGGCCACCGGATACCACTTCGATCTTACGGATATTGTTGACAGGAATCATGTTCCAGTCCACGTCCCCATTCCAGGCACTGTTGACAGGCTGTCCATCCACCAGGACCAGCACGTTCTTGGAGCTGTAGCCGCGGAGGTTGACTGTACCTTCCACAGACTGGGATGCGGATACGCCGGTCACCATGGACACGGCCTGGGCCGTATTCTGGATATTGCGGCTCTGGATTTCCTTCGCCGTCACCACCTGTACGTTAGCCGGTACATCCTGCAACCGTTCTGCCTGCCGGTTCGCAGTGACCGTAATCCCCTTCAATGCATACACCGGCGTAGAAGAGTCGGCAGAAGCCATACCTGCGCCGCCCATGGCAAGAATAGCCATGAGGGCAGCGATTTTCTTTCCTGATAATTTCATCCAAATTACCCCCTGAATTTTCATTGTGCAAATATAACGATAGCACATTTGACATGATTTGTTAATATATTAGAAAAAATATGCTAATCGCCTCTCTGTATTCTATTATACGCCACCCGTACAGAAGGGAGGGAAAGTTAATGGGCTTATGAGAAACTGCCAATTTCAGTTTGTCGAGCTAATGGGGCGACGCTGGTGGGTAGAGTCATTCGTGCGGGGCTTCTAGCTGCTAGCTCCTGGCTTCCAGGAAAGCTGGCCAGCCTACAGCACGAATGACTGACGGGAATACCGGGCGGAAGCGCCGCAGGCGGATCAGCCTTCCTAACAGCTAGCCGCTAGAAGCTAGAAGCTCCATGCGAGTGACTCTATCCGCAAGCATGCCAAACCGTTCGCTCCAACAGCTCTACAAACCGCAATAGGCTGATTTTCCCACTATAAAACCCGTGAAAATGAATGGTCATTTTCACGGGTTCCCTTTACTTTCTATCAGTCGTTATTTACGCCCAGTTCGTGTTCCACCACCGAGGCGATGTCGTCCACGATCCGTTCCAGCTGGTTCAGTTCCTTTCCTTCACCCATGACACGGATGAGAGGTTCCGTACCGGAAGCACGGACGAGGATGCGGCCGTCGGCGCCCAGTTCTTCTTCCCCTGCTTTGATGGAGTCCTGGATCAGTTCATTGTCTTCCCAGCCATTCTTGCTGTACACTTCCACGTTCTTCAGGATCTGGGGGTACGTGGTCATGAGCCCGTTCAGGTCAGACAGCTTCTTGCCGCTGTCCCGAAGAACCATGAGGGTCTGCACGGCGGTAATGAGGCCATCGCCGGTGGTATTGAATTCCGGGAAAATAATATGTCCCGACTGTTCGCCGCCGATGGAATAGTTGTGCTTCAGCATTTCTTCCAGCACATACCGATCCCCTACTTTCGTGGAAACGGTCTGGCATCCGTATTTCTTGAGGGCCTTGCCGAAGCCCAGGTTGCTCATGACGGTACCTACCACCATGTTGTCGTTCAGGCGGCCCTCTTTTTTCATCTGCAGCGCATTGATGACCATGAGGTGGTCTCCGTCAAGGACCTGGCCCTTTTCATCGACGAACAGGCAGCGGTCCGCATCGCCGTCGTTGGCGATACCGCAGTCTGCGCCTTCTGCCACCACCTTTTTCTGGAGGGATTCGATGTGGGTGGAACCGCAGCCGTTGTTAATATTCACGCCGTTAGGTTCATGGAAAATCGGAACCACTTCCGCTCCCAGTTCAGAAAGGATACCCGGGAGGAAATGGCTGGCAGCCCCATTGGCGGAGTCCGTTACGATTTTCATGCCTTTGAAATCGCCATGAACCGTAGATTTCACGTAGTTCCTGTATTTTTCCGCCAGTTCCGGATGGTCTTCGATGACGCCGATACCGTCGCCGGTAGGTCTTACGATATCTTCATCGTGGCGGAGGATGTTTTCGATTTCTTCCTCCGTTTTATCCGGCAGCTTGTAGCCATTACGGTCAAAGAATTTGATTCCGTTATCGGGGAAGGGGTTGTGGGACGCAGAAATCACGACACCCGCATCGTATCCTTCCGTCTTGGTCAGGTACGCAATGCCAGGAGTCGGGATGACGCCTGCGATATCCACATTCACGCCGGATGCGCAGAGGCCCGCCGAAAGAGCTGCGGTAAGCATGGAGCCGGAAATACGGGTATCCATGCCAATCAGGAAACGGTGGTCCCCTTTTGTCTTGCAGAAATAAGCACCGGCCGCCCTGCCCAGCTGGTAAGCCAGCTCCGGCATAAGTGTGGAATTCACCAGTCCACGGACGCCATCGGTACCAAATAATGTAACCATTCTAGTTCCTCCCAAAAAATTTCTTGAAATAACTTTCAAATCATACATCGAAAGGGATTTTAAGTCAAGTAAGAGCTATAGCTGTTTAGCGAGTGATTCCAAAGTACAAATTGCGGTTTGACGAGCTGTTAGAGCGAACGGTTTGGTATGCTTGCGGATGGAGTCACTCGCATGGAGCTCCTAGCTTCTAGCGGCTAGCTGTTAGGAAGGCTGATCCGCCTGCGGCGCTTCCAATGGAACCCCTCCACCGCAAGCGGTCCCCGATCGCCTACGCGATGAAAGTGTCTCACTGGATTTTCGCTCGCTTCGCTCACTACAAATCCAGTTTGCTTACTTTTCCCCTCTAAAGAGGGGAGGTTGGGGTACATTGGCGGCTTTGCCGCAGTTGGAATCCTAACGACTCTAGCCATAAAACGTGCAATTGACTCTGCAGGAGGCTCCTTCCTTGGGAAGGAGCTGCCCACAGGGCTGAGGATAGCTGATGGGACATGTAGAAAGCGCCGCAGGCTGGCCAGCTTTCCTAGCAGCTAGAAGCTAAAAGCTAGAAGCTCCGTGTGAGTGACTCTACACGCAAGCATACTAACCGCCAGGCCTCAATTCTCTTCACTCAATTCTCAAATCTTTCTTCCCCTCAGTTCTCGTCTATTTCTATGTGTACCGTCACCTTCGGTACCGCCACGCTGCCGCCGGTGGGGACCGGCACATTCAGCAGGGTCTGGATATCCTTGCTGGCGCCGGTGACGTCGATGGGGTCCAGGTCCACGGTCCGGTGATTTTCAAAATAGGAAATGGGAGCAGTTATGGTAGCCACCGGCGGGGTCACGGTGATCTTACCCACCTTGTATCCCTTGGCCGGTTCCCCCTTTGTATCTATCTTGATGGGCAGGTTCCCGAGCTTCGTTTCTTCCTTCATTTTCACTGCCACCTTCACCTGGCTCGGCATGATATCCAGGCCTGTCACCGTATTGCCATCGGCATCCAGGACATTGACGCTGTCGAACTCAGCGAAGCTCTTGTTCTTGCCGGAAATATTGACGGACACCACCGCCCGGTCGGCCTTCGCAATCTTGGAAGAGCTGCCGGCAATGGTAATGGTATCAGGGGTGACCTTATTGCTTTCTACGGAGAAGTTCGCCTCCGGCGTGCCGAAGATCTGCACGTTGGCGGGCAGGGTCTTCACAGCGTAGGTATCCACCACCAGGTCAAAGGTCTTCGGCGTTACGGAAACTACGGTTTCATCGCCAGGAACGGAAACGTGGATCACCGTATTCGGATAGTCCCCGTCCGTAATGCCCGCCAGATCCACATAGGCCTTGATATTATCGGCCCGCATATAAATCATGTCGCTCCGGGACATGCGGACCTTCACCTTTACCGTGGACGGCACGTTCGTAGCCACCAGGGACCGGTCCAGGTTCCTCGTTTCCACCGGTACGGTATACATATTTTCCACCATGGGGTTCTGCTCATTCATCACGTACACCCAGAGGGCGCAGGCTGCGATGAGGCAGAGCAGTTTCGGAAGCCACCATTCATATCTGGTATATTTCATTTCAAAGGCCTCCATTTCTGCAGCATGTCGGAGACGCCCTTCGGCTTGCTCTGGACGAGGTAATTCCGAAGGATGTTTTTCAGGCTCTCCGCATCCTGGCCGCGGTAAATGTGGCCGCCGTAGGTATAGGAAACGATGCCCGTTTCCTCACTGACCACCACGATGACACAGTCCGCCTGCTCGGACATGCCTATGGCCGCCCGGTGACGGGTACCCAGTTCCGTGGACAGGTTATGGTCCCGGGTGAGGGGCAGGAGGCATCCTGCCGCCATGATCCGATTTTCCCGGATAATGACAGCGCCGTCGTGAAGGGGCGTATTGACGATGAAAATATTGCCCAGCAGTTCCTTGGAAACCAGGCCTTCGATGCGGATGCCCGTATCGATGCGGTCATCCAGACCCACGCTCCGTTCAAAAACGATGAGGGCACCGATTTTATTGGCGGACATGGTCATGGTGGCAGCCACCACATCATCGATGACGTGATCCCATTCCACCTCATTCATCACCCGGGAAGACACATAGAACTTCCCCCGGCCGATCTGCTCCAGGGCCCGCCGGAGTTCAGGCTGGAACACCACCGGCAGTGCCACGATGAGCACGGTCATGAGTTTATCGAGAATCCAGCTGACCACGTGGAGCTGCAGCCACCCTGCCAGCACCGTAAGGATGCCGAGGAACACCAGCCCCTTCAGGAGCGCCGTGGCCCGGGTATCCCGGATCAGTATGTATATGCGATATAAGAAAAAGGCAACCACCAGGATATCGAGAATATCCCACAGCCGCATGGTCATGAAAAGGCCCTGTATCTGACTGAACATAGTCCGGAAGTTCTCCTTTATATATAAGTAAAATCAATAGCTATATACAATATGGTTTTATTTTAGCATGAAACCGGAGATATGTGAAATGAAGGGAAACGAACGGCGGTTTTTGCATTCTTACGGTTAGAGCCACTTCTTTGGAGCTTCTAGCTTCTAGCTTTTAGCTTCCAGGAAAGCTGGCCAGCCTACGGCATGGAGATAGACATTCGGCAATTAATAGTCGATAAGCGCCGCAGGCTGTAAAGCTTTCCTAACAGCTAACCGCTAGAAGCTAAAAGCCCCAGGATAGTGACTCTAACCGTAAGAATGCAAAACCGTTCCTTCCCCTTTACCATCCCATCTTCGTCCATTATACTTACATAAGAGGAGGTCTTTCTTATGGCATTTACGCTCATCTGCCACGCCTGCGGGCAGAAATTGACTTTGTTTGACTTAGACGTGAAAAAAAGAAAAGGCACCATCCGCTGCACCCGCTGCGGCGCACGGATTTCCTATGACCTTGATAAAAGAAATATCCAGCAGTCCGGCTTCTGGGCCACCGAAGAACCGGCCTTTGACCCCCGGGCCAGAAACCGGCTCATGAACCAGCTGAAGCGGGAAGAAGCGCGGAAAGCGGCTACCGAAGGCAAAGAACCACCGGTGCTCCGGATGGAGACGAACCCCGCCCGGGCCCATGATTTCGATGACAACCCCTTCAGTGCCAAGCCGGGATTTGCGAAATTTGACCTGAAAACGGGGCAGATCATTCCCGACAGTCCCCAGAAGCCGGCGCCCCAGAAACCGATGGCGCCAAAGGCACCTGCCGCCAGCCCACGGAGCCGGGATAAGGAAGAAATCACATTCAAAGTGGTAGACCGGAGCCACCAGAAGCGGACCATCCACGCCGCCCATCGGGCCCTGCCGTCCATGAGGACCGCAGGTGCCGGCAAGAGTGAAAAGACATTCACCCCGCCGCCCCGTATCGTGACCCGCACAGCCCACCGGAATATGCAGCTTGTCCGCCAGGCTGCCCATCGCCAGACGGCTCCGAAGACCGTAAAGATTTCAAGAATCCAGTCCTTCTGGCAGAAGGTGAAGAGCTTCTTCTCCTTCCACCACTCCTGAAGGCCCCTGCTGCGCTGTTCTGCATGCTTACGATTAGAGTCATTTGGCACGGGGCTGCTAGCCTCTAGCTGCTAGTGTCTTGTCTCAATCACATTTGTGCTAATGATTGCTTAATTATATGATAACTTAGTGATAGATTTGCAAGTGGAAACTCCCCCAATAACGTCATTTCCAGCGGTGGCAACATGCTAGATGACAATGCAGTTTAGAATCGCTACAGCTACGATGAGTCGAGAAATCTTTCTTGCTTTCGGGAATACAGGGATTCTCAACCGTTGTCGGCGTTGTAAGACCGTCAAAGGCAATTTCCTGAGAGATCTCTCGACTCTCTCTCACATTCGATTTTTATATTTTGCGTCATTACGGTGCTTACCACCGCTCGAGATGACGAGTTAGGGATGGAGTCAAGTGTATTTAAGGACGGGAAGAAACTGTAATAATGCACTCAAGTCAGCGTTAATCATTATCCCAAATGTGATTGAGACGCATCACTAGCTGCCAGGAAAGCTGGCCAGCCTGCGGCGCTTCCCATCCGGTATTTCCGCCAGTCATTCGTGCCGTAGGCTGTAGAGCTTTCCTGGTTGCTAGCCGCTAGTAGCTAGGGAAGCGCTGATTAATTCGCAGAGTCAGATTTCATAAGAATTTTTATGCACTGCTTCGTCATAGCTCTCCTTAAATAGCTCGCTATTCGTGTCGAGCTATTCCTCGCATTGCATAAAAATCCAAGAATGAAATCTGACAACGATTTAATCAGTGCTTCCCTAGAAGCCCCCGCACGAATGTCTCTATCTGCCAGCGCAAACTTGACCTTATTATCAAAAGGAGGTATTCCCATGCACCATCTGTTTTTCCTTTGTTTTGCCCTGCTCATTCCTATCGTCTTCTTAGGCGGCTGCGGTTCCGCTGCGTCCGATGCCTACCACAAGATCACACCGGAAGCGGGCCATGAAATGATCCTGAAAGACCACATCACCGTCATCGACGTCCGGGAGCCTTCGGAATACAGCGAAGGCCATGTACCTACGGCAAAGCTCATTCCCCTTGGCACCATCAATGAATCGGTCGTGGAAAAGCTGCCGGATAAGAAAGCACCGGTCATCGTATACTGCCGTTCCGGTGTCCGCAGCAAAAAAGCGGCCAATAAGCTGGTGGAACTGGGCTACACCGATGTCCGCGACATGGGCGGCATCCTGGACTGGCCCTATGAGATTGAGAAATAGGGATAAAAGAAAGAGTTGGGGTTTGTAGAGCTGCTGGAGCGAACGGTTTGGCATGCTTACGGATAGAGTCATTCGTGCGGAGCTTCTAGCTGTTAGCGGCTAGCTTCTAGGAAAGCTGGCCAGCCTACGGCACGAATGACTGACGGGAATACCGGTTGGAAGTGCCGCAGGCGGATCATCCTTCCTAGCAGCTAGCCGCTAGAAGATAATATGAAATGACCTCCCCAGTTTGATGTATATGTCCAAATTTCGG
>ERZ791746.766-NODE-766-length-25820-cov-11.459383_pt1 | contig 25820 bp, 20 predicted proteins | sample MGYA00510038_ERZ791746 | MGnify/ENA primary metagenome ERZ791746 (study PRJEB30046, sample SAMN00792018) | human gut metagenome | study: EMG produced TPA metagenomics assembly of the A metagenome-wide association study of gut microbiota in type 2...
TATTTGTTTCATTTGACTTTCTATGTGCATACTAATATAATAAAGAAAATTTTTCCGTTGTTTTTACAACGTAATTATGTTTTATTCTACGAACATTGGGCAGGTAATTGTGAAACTCCTTCATAACGTAAATCAAATTGTGAAAAATTAACAAAAGCTTGAGAAAACACTGGGGAGCGGTCGGCACTTAGAAGGCAGGCGTAACGTCAGTTGCGACTGGCTTCTTAGTACCGTTACCAGCGACACGTAGCGAAAGCGTGTTTTCGAAAATTTTGTTAATTTTGAACAATGTTGTACAGCTTACGAGGAGTTTCACAATTACCGCGCCAACGTACTACGCATACATTTGAAGGGAGTTTCTATGACAAACGACGATCTGCTTTTATTACAGACCTCTGTATTCACAGGGATCACAACCGATGAGATCAGGGACATGCTCTCCTGCCTCTCTGCACGGGAGATGACATTTAGCAAAGATGAGATCATTTTTTCCTATGGGGAAAATATCACCAGCATCGGCATTGTGCTTGAGGGGAGTGTACACATTGTAAAAGAGGACTTCTGGGGCAATGCCAACCTGATGGCAGAATGTGTCCCGGGCGATATTTTCGGGGAAGCCTATGCGATCAATTCCACCGAACCGCTGGAAATGAATATTTTTGCTGCTTCCACCTGCCGCATTTTGTTTCTGGAGGTCTCTAAGATCCTGACGGTCTGCCCCTCCGCCTGTGCGTTTCACAACCGGCTGATCCGCAATCTTCTAACGTTAGTGTCCCGGAAAAATTTCCAGTTAAACCGCAAATTAGAACATATGTCCAAGCGCACCACCAGAGAGAAACTGCTCTCCTACCTGTCCATGGAGTCGAAAAAAGCCAATGCTTCAACCTTTACCATTCCATTCAACCGCCAGCAGCTTGCCGACTATCTCTCTGTCGACCGCTCTGCCATGTCCAATGAATTGTGCAAATTGAGAGATGCCGGCATTTTGGAATTCAACAAAAAAACCTTCACGATTTTTGAGAAAAACGATTAAAAGAAACGCTATGATGCTATTTCCTGCACCATAGCGTTTTTTCAGATTCCATTCTCCTTCAGGTAATCCACCCAGATCCCATATTTTGAACCATACAGATGAATGTCGTCGAACGTCAGACTGCTCTTTAAGTTGCCTTCCTCATCGCATACGACCTCATTCATGTCAAGGTAAAAGATATTTTTTCCGTCTGCGAGTGCAGCGATCCGCTCATTCCGCTGCTCGATCCCCACATTGTTAAAGATCGGATCTTTATCACTTTTTTCTTTTGCAACCTTCATGATCCCCTGAACGAAGATCACAGCGTCCGGCTGCAGTTCCCGGAATTTTTCCACTGAATCCTCATAGGCTGTCATGAAACCATCCAGCGTTCCCCTTCCCATCTCATTGATCCCGATCTGGAAATAGATTTTCCCGTATTTTTTTGCCTTAAGCGCTTCCTCTAATGTCACTTTTTCCCCGTCCACTTCACAGAACTTTTCTGTCCAGAGGTTGTATACGTTCATGCCGACGGTCGCATAAAAAGTGCTGTCATCGAGTCCGCCGTAATCATGAAGTCCCACGGTTCTCGAGTCACCGATAAACACTGCGTCCGAGAAGTACCCGGCGTCCACCGCATGAAAGCTTCTTACTTCCTCCTGCTCTGTCTCCGCCACTGTCTCCGTTTCTGCCATACTCTCCGTTCCCTCTGCGGCAGGTTCTGTGCTCTCAGTCGCGGAGATCTGCTCCTCATCTCTTCTCAGTTCTGCCAGATGTTCCCATTTATCCCAGAGTGACTCATGGTCGCTGCTCCATGGATAAATCCCATCGTGTATGCCCTGCATGACCAGAACAAAGTACGGTGTTTTTACCGGATTGACCGTATAACGGCTGTAAATCGTATCTTTTCCCAGAAATCCTATCGCTGACAGGATTGCCCAGCCAGCTAAAATCAGAATGGTGATTTTGCAATATCTGATTTTTTTCATTTCTGCTCCTTCCTGTTATCTAAAAATTAAAGTATAAAAATGGATTGTTTGCAGATACCGCAAGGTAGTACATGCTGAGTGCAAAGATCACCGCAATTGCCAGCGTACCGAACATCCCCCGCTTTATTCTTCCATAAATCACCGCCGGAACCGGAGTTGCAAAAAGAACTCCCATCGCCAGCAGACTGTCATAATCTTTCAGATATTTGATGTAATCCATGGAATTGACCATGCCGGTATGTGCATTCACAAACGGAAACATACGTGTCAGATAAATCCCAAGCTGATGCACATCCGTGATCGTAAATGCCATCCATGTCACAGGCACAAACAGCAACAGATAGACATGTCCGATCACTTTGCTTTTCTGTAAAAATGGAAGCAAAAACAATTTTTCCAGAAATAAAGCCCCGAGCAGCATGCCGCCCCAGATCAGGAAATTATACCCTGCCCCGTGCCACAGCGCGGTCAGTATCCACACAGCAAAAAGGTTGAACATCGTCCGCAGTCTGCCTTTCCGGCTTCCTCCGAGCGGAATGTATACATAATCGCGGAACCACCGTCCCAGTGTAATGTGCCAGCGGCGCCAGAACTCCGTCACCGATTTTGAGATATATGGAAAACGGAAGTTTACCGGAATCTGGAATCCTAACATTTTTCCGAGTCCGATCGCCATCATCGAATATCCTGCGAAATCAAAATACAGCTCCATGGAATATGCGACCGCACCCAGCCACGCCAACGGCGTTGAGATACTGTTAAACCCGATCGTCTGCACGTTGTTCCACAACATTCCCACCCGGTCAGCGATAATGACTTTGGATCCGAGTCCGATCACAAGGATACGGATGCCACTCTCAAAATCCCGTGCTGTCACCGTCCTTCTTTTCAGGCAGCTGCTCACCTCGGTATAGTTTACGATCGGTCCGGCGATCAGCTGTGGAAACATTGTCAGATAGGTTCCAAGGTTGACATAAGATTTTTCTGCCGGGACAATGCCACGGTACACATCGATCACATACGCTGCGATCTGGAAGGTGTAAAAACTGATCCCCAGCGGCAGCTTCGTGGTCAGACCGCTGTATTTAAAGAAAAAGAGCATTCCGAAATTGTAGCAAAGCGCCAGAATAAGCAGTACTGCCTGTCTTCTGCCTCTTCCGTCCTCCGGTGTCTTATACATGCTGCGTGCGATCACATAGTTCACCGTGACTGACGCTAACAGCAACAGGACATACTGCGCCTCTCCATAGGTGTAGAAGGCAATGCTCCCCAAAAAGAGTACTGCATTGCGGAACTTCTTCGGTGTGATAAAATATATGATTAAAAAAGCCGGCAGAAACCGGAACAAAAATTCAAAACTGCTAAATACCATACGTAATTCTTTCTCTCATTCTCCTGCTTGTACTGCACGGTCAACGTGCTTTTCTGCAGAAACTCTACCTGTTTTTCACAAAAAATACCTGCCTGTTTCCTTTTCTTATTATATGCACAGACTGTTGTTATTATAGATGAAAAAAATAAATATTACCATATGATTAATTTTAAAAATATATTAAATCCATTCTATTTTGTAACTTTTCTGTAATGATTGGGCACGGACGCTGCTTTTCTCAGATTTTCCGGAAACCATGTTACTGTTTTCCCTGCAGAAATGCTTCGATCTCCCCGATAAAATACAGTGAGCCGAATGCCACTGTCTTTTCTGTGGATGATTTTGAGAAATCCGGCAACACATCCGCAAGGTTCTGATACGCCTCCGCCGGGATTCCTTTTTCCCGGATGCAGTCTGCGAGCGCCTCTCCCTGCAATGCCCTCTCACTCTCCACAGTCACTGTCTTAAAATCTAGTGCCAGCGGAAGAAGTTCCCGGATCATCTCCCCATAATCTTTATCCGCCATGACACCCATGATAAAATGGAATTTTTCATCCGGATACATTGTCTCCAGACTTTTTTTCAACGCCTCCACACCGTTACTGTTATGCGCACCGTCCATCAGGAAAAACGGATCATTGCTCACAAGCTCCATGCGTCCCATCCACTGCGTCCGGTCGATTCCTTCCCGGATTGCATGCTGCAAAGCTTTCCGTTCCGGCACATTCTTTTTTCCTGCAAAATATTTTTCAAAAAATAATTCTGCTGCAAGCATTGCCGCCACGGCATTTTCATACTGGTGCACACCGAGCATTTTCATTGTGACTGCATCGTATCCAGCGTATGAAAAACACTGTTTTCCGTCCTTTTGTGGCAGGATCCTGATCTCATCCAAGTTTACGACTTTTATAGTTTTGATATCTGCACGCTCTGCGGCTTTGTTTAACACGTCCATCGCTTCTTTTTCCTGGCTCTCTAACACAAGCGCTGTGCCGTGCTTGATAATTCCTGCTTTCTCTGCTGCAATTTGGGCGAGTGTGTCACCGAGGATCGCCATATGGTCAAAACCGATTTTTGCAATGACGGTCACATCCGGCACTCCGCAGGCATTCGTGGAATCATACGTTCCGCCAAGTCCTGTCTCCAAAATCACAACATCACACTTTTGTTCCTTAAAATAAAGCAATGCCATTGCAAGACAGTAATCAAACATTGTCGGATAAACGCCAAAATCCATAGAGAGAAGCCTGTTTCCAAGGCGCATGGTATCCTCTTTTGAGATCATATCTCCCTGCACCTGGATGCGCTCCCTGAAATCCACCAGATGTGGAGAAGTAAACATCCCGGTTTTCAATCCTGCACATTCGAAAACAGAGCGCAAAAAAGCAGAGACGGAGCCTTTGCCGTTCGTCCCTGCTATGTGTATGATGCGTAAATCTTTCTCCGGGTGTCCTAACTGCTCCAACATTATCTTTGAGATCTCAACACCCTTTAAATTTCCAAATCTTCTTTTATTTTCAATCGCTGTTACTGTTTCTTCGTATGTTAATGTCTGCATCTGACTATACTGCCATGATCACGCCGCCGTCGTTGGCATACATGCTGCTGACACCCGCGGTATTGATGATGATGATCTTTTTGAACTTCGCAATCTTCTCGATTTTTTCCTTCACTGCTTTTGCCCTCTCCGGACAGTTACAGTGTGCGATTGCGAGAACACGGTTCTCACAGTCTTTTGTCTTTGAGATCATATCCTTCACCATACGCTCAAGTGCTTTGTTCATACCGCGCGCCTGATCTAACTGGCAGATTAAGCCCTCCTTTGTTGAGCCCATAACAGGCTTGATATTTAATGAATTGGCAATAAATGCTTTCAGATTGGAAAGTCTGCCATTCTTTCTCAATGTCTCTAACGTCTCCAATACAAAATAGGTGTTCATGGACTGGATGTACTCTTCCACCTTCTCCACAACCTCGTCGAAACTGCATCCGGCTTCCTCAAATTCCTGAATCTTCATGCCGATGATCGTCTCACCGATGGACGCTGATTTTGAATTGAACACATAAATTTTCTTTGCGTCTGTGTGCTCTTCCTCATAGAGATTCTTTCCGAGCACTGCACTGTTGTAAGAGCCGCTTAAGCCGCCGGACAATGTCACAACATAAACATGGTCTGCCTCACCCTCATATGCATCCATATACTGCTCCGGTGACGGGCAGGAGGACTTTGGTCCTTTCAGACTCTCTTTCACTCTTCTCAAAAAGTCTAACTGATTAAAAGTGCTGTCATCTTTGATACGGCATCCGTCCACTTCCAACTCTAATGAAACGGTCTCATAATGTCCATCCTGTTTTAATTCTTCCGGTAATTCCCCACAACTGTCGATTACAATCTTATACATAGTATCCTCCTTGTTTTGCGAAGCAAAATGCGACTGTCCTTACATGGAGCAATGCCCAGCAAGCTGTGCAGGATTTTGCCTCCTTGTGATATTCATTATTATATCAAAAGTTTCTTTTTTCTATTACATGTAGTATTGATTACTACGTAACATTAACACAAAAACTTTACTTTGTATAGAGGATATTATGTTTTTTATTAAAATTTTATAGTCAGCACGTTCTGGTCGGAATCTTCCAGATAATATAAAGATGTCAGTCCTTTGCAGTAATGCACGATCTTCTGATCCGTGATAAAGTAGGTGAATGCCTGTTCGTACAGCTCCCTGTCTGCAAACCTGACAGAGCAGAAACCATCTCCCTGCTCATAGGCAGCCCGATATACATTTCCGATGCTGTCTGCATCCCATGTGTCAAAATAAAGATTTTCATGGACATAATAATTGTCTTTTACCGCCTGACACACCGGAACGATAATATCGTCATTCGGCTGATGCGTTTTCTGTAATTCCCCGGTCGTAACTGCAAAATAATTATAATTGATAAAAGAATCCAGCCCCATTCCATCGCCGCTGTAGGTGGCATTTCCCCAGGTCGTATCAATATAGTAATACTCTCCATCCAGCTTTGCCAGATTCCATGCATGAGACTGTCCGTCTGCCGTTCCGGCCACCACTGCACAGGGAATGTCCAGTTTTTCCAGAAGATACTGCGTTGCTGCAGCGTATCCCTGACAAACCGTTTCCCCATTGACAAACACACTGATGATGTTCTGATTGTCCGGCGCACCTGTGCTATACGCAACATTCGAAGCCAGATAATCAAACACATATTTTGCCTTGTCATAATCCGGTGCTTGCGCATCGATCCCTGCCAAAATCTGACTGACTGTCTCGTCGATCTGTGCCTGCATGTCCATCCGCTCGGCATCCGTCATGGTAAACTTTGGTGTAAAATGGAGATCTACCAGCTTTTCCCCTCTGGTATACTGCGTGTAAGTGTAGCCCGATACCCAGAACAGTCCGCCGTGGTCCGCCATCACCGAAACATACGCCTGATGCAGGACTTCGTTGTCTAACGTGCTCAGCGCCACATCTTCTTTTTCATAGAGAATCGCATCATAAACCTCGTCGTACACAGTGCGTACTTCCTCCGGAAGCGTCTGATATACATAACAGTCCACAGACTGCTTTTCAACGGATGGCTCTGCCTGCTTCTCTGTTTCCCCGCAAACTGCTGCCTGCTCAGTGTCCGTTTCCTGTTCTTTACTTTTTACTTCCGTGCCTTTTCCTTCTGCAATTTTCTCTTCCACATAGCGGGTAATATCGGATAATTGATTGGTTGTCTGCTGACACCCCGAAAGCAGAATGAGTGCTGCACACGCCGCACTCCCTGCCACATAGGAAAAAAATTTTTTTCTCACCTGATTCTCCTGTCAAATGCATACTTCATGCTGTATGTATCTTTTTTGCCTTTCAGCCAAAATAAGCGCTCACCAAATCCTTCAATGCCTGCTGGTCTGCTGCTGCCATCAGTTCTCTTGCAGAATGCATTGCAAGCAATGGGATTCCGATATCCACTGTTTTTACCGGAAGTAACGCTGATGCGATCGAGCCTAATGTGCCGCCTCCTGCAAGATCCGAACGGTTCACAAATTTCTGATATGGGATCTGATCCTTCTCACAGATCTGCTGGATCACTGCGACCGCACCACAGTCTGTTGCATAGGACTGGGAGCATGCTTCCTTGATGCAGAATCCTTTTCCAAGCACCGGCTTGTTGGTCAGATCCATCTTTCCGGCATAGTTTGGATGAAGTCCATGTGCCACATCCACGGATAAAATGATGCTGTTGTACAGTCTGTTCCACACTTCTTTTTCCAGTCCACACTCAGTCAGAATACGCACCAGCATATCATGGAGCAGAATGGAACCGGCACCCTGTTTGGAACGGCTTCCGATCTCCTCGTGATCGAACAGTGCAATGAGATTCATGCCGTCCGCCCTGTCGCTGTCGATGATCGCAGACACCAGTGCAGAACAGGAATTTAAGTTATCGAGTCTGGATGCAGAGATAAACTCATCGTTTAATCCCACAAACTCCGGCTTTTCTTTATTGTAAATAGTCAGCTCAAAATCAAGAATATCCTCTTTTTTCACAGCAAGCTCTTTTGCAAGAAAATCAAGAAAATAGTCTGCATCATCGGAAAGTCCGCAGATTGGGAGCAGTTCCGTCTGCTTATTTAATTCCACGCCCTTGTTCACCTCACGGTTCATGTGGATCGCAAGATTCGGGATGGTCATAAGATTTTTTTCAGACTGGAACGTGACCACTTTCGGTGTAAACACATCCCCACTGCGCACTGCAACTCTTCCGGCTACACCGAGTGGACGGTCGAGCCATGTATTTAAGATTGCGCCGCCGTAAACTTCCACATTCACCTGTGCGTATCCGTTTGTCTGAATATCGCAGGACGGTTTGATCCTTAAGCATGGGAAATCTGTATGTGCTGCTGCAATGCGGATTGCAGGCTCTCTGTCACTCCAATTCTGCGGTAATGTGAATGCAAACAATGTCGTTTCATGATGATTTATCACATATTTTCCGCCCGCTTTTAAGTTCCATGCCGTACCGTAATCAACCACTTCAAAACCGGCATCCGTCAGTCTTTTTTCGCATGCGCTCACTGCGTGCGCCGGTGAGATTCCTTTCTCCAGTAAATCAAATAAAATTTCTGTCTCTGTCATATCTGTTACCAACCTTTCCATCAAACCTCAGACTTTTTATCTGCGGCTGCAAATCTGTATAATCATTCCGTATTTTGCATTCGCAAATCCTCTGTATTCTAGCATATTTTCTCTAATTTGTCATTTCAGTTATTTACAAGAAAACAAACCAATGATAAATTTATGTTGATACCATTTTCTTTTGGGAGGATTTTATGATCGCTTTAAAAATTGCCGAAGTCAAAGACTTTATGAATAAATTACTGTGCCAGGATGTGTTTGACCACTTTCTCATTCAGGAGGCTGTCATCACAACGAATGTATCCTGCCATATCGACGGCACGCTGCAAAAAGACTTCTACACCTCAGAAGAACTCGAAGAACAGAATCTTACCGGGCTTTCCTTTGTTCCGTATGGTCTTTTGCGCAGTTCCTGTTTCAACCTGATCAAAGGAAAGAAAACACCTTCCTATTTCAAGTTTTCCCTCCTGTTATCGCCGGAAAATCTCAAACGCACCCTCTCCCAGACCGGAAGTTCTTTCACGGAAAATGATATTTCCGCCATGTTCTTAAATATCCGTTTCCAGAATGGAGAACTGACCGTGACCACGGGTATCTCCTACCGGATCTTCTCGACCGACAAAACTCTTGAGCACGAGTGGGACACACTCCTCAAACGCTTTCTGACGAAAAATCAGATTTCATTTGACGAATTGTAGCGTCTGGCCTCCCCCTCTCTCCCGGCTTTTACTTGGTTTTCATTATGGAATAGATAAAAGGGTTTCTTATAAAACTTGCTCGAATTGCGGCTTTATCAGTGTTCACATTTTGACTTTTTTGATTGTTTATATTCATTCAGAAATGGACAGTCCGCACAATGTGTTCGTCTGCGGCCACACTTCCTTCTTATCTGTATCGTGCGCAAGTTACATGCCGGAAAATCAGCAGATGAGCAGGTCAAAAATCACTCAGGCTTTCTTTGATTTTTGACCTGCAATAAAGGATGCTGATTCCGGCATTTACTTGCGCTAGATACAGATAAAGGAAGTGTGTCCCAGACGGACACATTGCGTGGACTGTCCATTGATGAATGTACATAAACTTAAAGTCAAAATGTGAACACTGATAAAGCACTCAATTCTCACAAAAGTTTTATAAGGAACCCTTTTATCTATTCCATAGCTTTACACTTTGACAAAAGCCGGGAGAGAGGGGGAAGCCAGACGCTACAATGCCACGGTAAATAAGATTGATTTTCCGTCCTCGCTTTTGGCTGTGATCTTGCCCTTGTGTGCTTTCACGATCGCATACACGACGGAAAGTCCGATTCCAAAGCCCCCAGTCCTGGAATTGTGGGAAGCGTCCATACGGTAAAAACGCTCGAAAAGCATATCCAGCTTTCCTTTTTCGATCTGGTCTGTGGTATTCCACACGGTGATGATTTTGTTTTTTCCGGAAGTTTTTAGTGCGATGCGGATGATGCCCTGCTCTGAGGAATATTTCATTGCATTGTCCAAAAGCAGGGAGATCATCTGACGGATATTTTTTTCATCGCCGACATATTCCACATGCTCTGCCACATTGATCTCAAATTGTTTTCCTTTTGTTTTTGCGACAGAGCGGAATCCCTCTGCGGTATCAAGCACTGCATCAGAAAGTGAAAATGACACTTTTTCCAGCTTTGTCCCTTCCTCGTCCATGCGGGAGAGAAACACCAGTTTTTCCGTGAGGGAAGTCAGTCTTGCAATCTGTTTTCTCGTACTCTGCGTCCACTCGTTTTCCCCCTCCATCATCTCAATGACTTCGGTGTTGGCATCGATGATCGTGAGTGGCGTTTTGATCTCATGGCTTGCGTCCGTGATAAAGCGTTTCTGTTTCTCATAGCTTTCTGACACCGGTTTTAACACTTTTCCGGAGAAAAAGTAGATCATGACAAACACGATAACAAGTCCGAGTGTTCCTGTTCCCACGCTTGCAAGAACATACGTTCTAATAGTAGAGATTTCCCGCTGACAGTTTAAAAATACATACATCGTCGAGCCGTCACTGTCCGTTGCATGGTATTTATAATCAGCAAAAAAGCCTTTTTTCTTTCCTTTTTTCCACAGCTCCGCTGCGTATTCCTCCGCTGTACCGGCTGAGATGGAAGCAATTTTTCCGGTATCCACAGATTCCACTGTACCGTCCGGTGCGATCGTCACTGTAAAATACCGGGTGTCAAACGGACTTTCCTGCGAAATTCCATGCTTTTGCAGGTCATTCATTGCCGGTGGCTGATCTGACTTAGGTTCCAATTTTTTTCCAAAATCTCCGGGTGTCATATCCGGGAAAGTACCTCCGTTGTCAGCGATCAGGGAGAGTCTTGCATCCAGCGCCTGATTGGTACTGATGTAGTTTGCAATATTGATCGTACCGACAATTGCGATCAGCACGATAGAAACAGACAGCATTGCAATTGCAATAAATTTTCTTCTTAATTTTTTAAGCATTGTCTTTCTCCAATGAATATCCAAGTCCTCTGGCCGCCCTGATCTTCACCTGACTTCCAATGGAGGTTAATTTTTTTCTCAAATAGGAAATATATACCCATACGACATTTTGTTCCGCTTCTGAATCGTAGCCCCAGATTTTATCCATAAAAAGATCCGGGCAAATGACCTGTCCTGGATTAGACATGAGCATTTCAAGCATCTGGTATTCCTTGCCAGCAAGACGGATACCTTCTGGATTCTCAGGTCCTGTGAGCTGATAGGTAGAACGGTTCAGTGCAATATCGCCAAATGTCAGCACATTATCGGTCGTGTCCGTCTGTCTCCTTGTCATTGCCCGGATCCTCGCCAGAAGCTCTTTCATGGAAAATGGTTTCGGCAGATAATCGTCTGCGCCACTGTCTAAACCCTCCACACGGTCATCAATCTCTGCCTTTGCTGTGAGCAGCAGGACCGGAACGGAATTTCCATGTCTGCGGATTGTTTTTAATACGGTGATACCATCCATTTTGGGCATCATGATATCTAAGATCACACCGTCATAATTGTCACCGTTTTCCAGATAGTCCAAGGCTTCTGCACCATCGTACACAGCGTCTACCGAGTAATTGTTATGTTTTAACACCGTGACAAGCGCACGGCTCAAATCCTCTTCATCTTCTGCAAGCAATAACCTCATACAAAATCCCATGCCTTTCGTTTATTTCACAGTGATACCGATTCCTGCCCTCAGCTGTTTTTATTCTGCGGTCACTTCTGTCGTCGTTCCCGATGTTGTGAGCGTGTACGTTGCTCCGCTCTCCACCTCTGCGGTGCTGATGATCACACAGTCATAGGTTTTTAATGCCGTGTAACTTACGATCACATTTCCCTCACTGTCTGTCAGCACAACGTTGCCGGCTTCCATTTGTTCTCCTAATTTTACCATAAGAACCTTCTGTTTGGAAGAATCACTCATCACCTCTGCCATGCCGCTGCTGCCGATTGCCACAAGCGTTCCGCCGTTCACATACGCAGACGACCGGTCGCCGTAATCGATCGCACTGTTTCCGTTATCAGACGGACCGTCAATGTAGATCTCACCGCCGTTGATCGTCAGATCGCCGTTGGAATCCACGCCGTCGCCGCCTGCCAGAATGTGGATATATCCACCGTTTAATTCCATTTTCTCGCCTGCTGTATTGATACCGTCATCACTTGCAGTGATATCAATCGTTCCATCGTTGATCGTCACCGCCGGGCCTTCCAGACCTTCATAACTCTCTGTCACGGTGATCGTACCACCATTTACTATCAGTGCATCATCTGCATGCACACCATCATCGCCTGTCGCAAGCGTGTATGTTCCATCTGCGATCGTAATATTTGCGTTGCTGTGGATGGAATCATCTGCGGAATCAATCTGGTAAGTGCCTCCATTTAAGTACATGCCGCCACCTGCCTTAATTCCTTTTGTGCTGGTGCCGCTCTCGTCGGTTGTGGTATCCTGTGGCATATTTTCTCCATCCGGCTTTTCCCCCATCTGTGGCATGCTTTCTCCGTCCGGTCTCTCGCCGTTTTGTGGCATTCCGCCACCCGGTCCACCCGGCACATCTGACTCATGCGTTTTCAGACTGTTTGCAGCGCCGCCCCCGGCTGTGATGTCAAGTGTTCCATCCTCGATCTGCACGATATTGGAAGCGTCCATGCCATCGCCATCACTTGTGATCGTAAAATCACCATCTGCAATATAAATATAGCCCTTTTCTTCATCATCTGCATTTTCCGCATGAATGCCATCTTTTTCTGCGGTTAAAATAAAGGTTCCATCTGCGATACGCACACTGTCTTTTCCCGATAATGCGTGCCCTGCTGCTGTGATATCGTATGTACCGCCTATGATTTTCAGATCATCTTTGGATACAATTCCATGTCCTTCTGCTGATATGATCGTCAGACTTCCAGTGCCGTTTAACGTAAGGTCTGATTTTGCAAAAATCACGGCATCAATGTTGTTGTCGTCAATCGCAACATACTCATCCGTATTGCGAAGTGTATTCTGCGATCCTTCTGCAAGCGTTACAAATACTTTCTCTGCGCTTTTTACATACACTGCTGCACTTGAAGCACAGGTAATGTCCACATTATCAAATACGATCTGCACTTTCGCATTATCTGCATCCACCACAATCTGTCCTTCCGACAGTGTTCCGGAAAAAATATAAGTCCCTTCTGCCGTGATTGTCACCGTCTGTCCTTTGATTACAACGCCATCCGTTTCCCCCGTGATACCATCATCGGAAAGTGTGACATAAACTGCCCCACTCTCCTCATAGGTTCCTGCCAGATCCCGCTCAGTAAACATATCTGCACTTGAAAAAGTTCCTGCTTCACTCTGTGCTGATGTTTCTTCTGCATTTGTTTCTGTTTCCGAGGAAACAACATTGCCAGTACTGCTCTTTATTCCTGTACAGCCTGCCACTGCCGTCATGGATAATGCCATGGCAAAAAACAACGCCAGCAGTTTTTTTCTTCTATAACTCATTGACATTTGCCTCCTGTCTCATCATACTGATTTCCAGATTTCCGTTTCTGCATCTCAATTCATCGAGAAATGTTTTCTCTTCCGCATTGTCTTTTAACGTCACATGATAGGTAAGTTTGTAAAGACTTCCCATATTGGAGGTTTTCACAGCGACTACTTCACAGGATGATAAATATTTTTCAAAAAGATCATCAAATGCTGCTCCGTAATTTAAATCCTCCGGGATTGTGATACGAAGTGTTTTTTCTCTTACTTCTGCTTTTTTTACACCGAATCCGGTCACATTTAACACAAACATCACGGCTCCCATAATGAGTGAAAACAATACTGCAAATCCAAGATACCCCATCCCTGCGATCAGTCCTGCCGCCATTGCAAGAAAAATGGTTCCGATCTCTTTTGCAGTTCCCGGCACAGAACGGAAACGTACAAGCGAAAATGCTCCTGCCACAGCCACTCCGGCACCTACATTTCCGTTTACCATCATGATAACAATGCAAACGATTGCCGGAAGCATTGCGAGTGTCACTGCAAAGCTTGTCGTATAGCGGCTTTTATAAGTGTAAACCCATGTGATGAATGCCCCGATCAGCAGTGACACCACAATACAGAGCAAAAAATCCGGCACGGAAATCACCGCCGCACCTGCTGTATCAAAAATTCCTGTAAATAAATTGTTTAACATATTAATTTCTCCATTTCTTTTTTAACATTTTATTGCCTGCTGCACAACCTCATCTCCGGTAAACACAAAGAAATTTTCCGGTGGACAGCTTCTTCTCTGCTCTCTCGCATAAATCGTGCGGTAGGCGGTCGCATATTTGGAAAATGACGTTTTGTAAATCTGATTTTCTGTCAGAAAATGAACCATCCAGAGCGGTATTGCGCCCGCCGTTTTCACTTCCATAAGCACTTTATTTTTATCTAAAATTGCTTCTCCGTAAATTCCTTTACAAAGAGAAAGGTCGTAATTTCTCCAGAGAATGTTCTGATCAAACGTGATCCGGAACTCGTGATCGTCCTTCGCATAAAAAGCTTCTCTCTCATAGGAAAGCATCACTGCCGGAGACAGCTTTTTATAATTTTTCAGACAGTAATCGATTTCTCTGGTGATCTGTGTGTCTTTTACTTTTTCGTGAAAAAGCAGGTAACGTTCTGCCTCGTCCTCCGTCATTGCAATTCTTCTTTTGTATACAACGGACTCATACTTCTTCTTCAGTTCCACAAAAACGGTCGTGTCCTTGTCTGCCGTGCCATAACTTCTCAATCTCAGTTTTTCTTTATAAACCGGGTGTTCCATTGATCTTTGGATCAGCAGATAGTCCGGTGTATCAAAGTAGAGACTGCATATTGTACTCATTCCATGCTCGTCTGCAGTCATGTATTGTTTCATTTGATTTTTTAACAGTTCCGCCTGCGTGATATCCAACATATATTTGATCTCACACCTTTTAAATATCATCTGATCTGCCATAAGTGTCTCCTTTCCTTTGCGCATATCTTATCAGGCGAACCTTAAATGAACTTAAAAAAAGAAACCATCCTTTAAAAAATGGTTTCTTTGTCATGTTTCATTATGTTTTTCTGTTATCTGGATTCGGACTGGAGTTCGGCGATGGCGGTGTGGCGTTGACCGATTTCTTTGCCGGCTTCCTCGCCCTGCAGATATGCTTTTTCTGCGACTTCTTCTGAATATTTTCTCATTATTTCACACACTGCGTTTACGCCTCCCTCTTCATGTTTCAGATAGTGCACACGGTTGGTTAATTTCGGAAATTTGGCATTATCTATCTCCTTTTTATTATATAGAACCCCTCCAGATTCTTCAAGACTGTTTGCATGGATTTTTTAGTTATGTATACAAAAAAGAGTGCCGGAAAACCGACACTCTTTTTCAAATCCATTGTTTGCAATATCTTAATCTAGAAAAATAAAACAAGTTCTATTTAATAAAGAAAAAGGTACATGAAACTACTGATTTAGACTGTAGTAACAAGCGATAATAAAATTATCTTACTACTGTTACGTTTGTTGCCTGTGGTCCTTTTGCACCTTCAACAACTTCAAATTCTACTGCAGCGCCTTCTTCTAAGGATTTGAAACCTTCCATATTAAGACCTGAGTAGTGAACGAATACATCATTTCCCTGTTCGTCTGAGATGAATCCGTATCCTTTTTGGTTGTTAAACCACTTTACTGTACCTTTGTTCATTGAAAAGTACCTCCAAAAAATATTTCTATGGTACACTTACCGCACCATAGTCACAGAATAACATAACAATTTCAAAAAGTAAAGTGTTATTATACTACATTGTAAGTTTCACTTTGATGATCCTTGCAACAGATTCATTGATACGATCCTCTGTGATCGTTCCACCAGCCACTGCATCCATCACACCCTGATATGCACTTTGGAAATCCTCCGGCATTAAGATCATATCCACACCTGCCTGAATTGCCGTCACTGCCGCATCAGCAGAACTGTATGTTCCGGTGACCGCCCCCATATTCATTGCGTCTGTGATCACTACACCATGGAAGCCAAGCTGGTTGCGAAGCACATCTGTCACCATGACAGAGGAAAGCGAAGCCGGCGTATCATCCCCTGTAACAGCTGGTGCTGAAATATGTCCTACCATCACAAAAGATGCTCCGTTATTCACTGCCTGCTGGAATGGAACAAGCTCATTTGCCAGCAGGTCATCCAAAGATTTATCTGTAGAAACTGCCCCGTCATGGGAATCCCCTGCTGTAGCTCCCTGTCCCGGAAAATGTTTTACCACGCTTAATATCTGGTGTTCGTTCAGTCCCTGCATCTCAGCACAGACCATATCCGCCACAAGCTGGCTGTCTGAACCAAATGACCGGTCTTTGATCACAGTGTTATCCGGATTCGTCAACACATCCGCAACCGGAGCAAAATCCATATTAAAACCAAGTGTGTTCAGATACGTTCCGATCGTACTTCCTGCATTGTATGCATTCTGGGAATCCCCGGTCGCTCCTACATCACTCATATTTCCAACATCTGTCACTCCAAAAGCACTGTTGGATGCAATCCTTGCTACTGTTCCACCTTCCTCATCCACACCGAGGAACACTGGAATTCCTACTATTTCCTGACTGTAGCTCTTCATATTGGTAAGCATCTGTGCCGTCTGATCGGTTCCGGTCAGGTTCTTTGCCATATAAATCAGACCACCTACCGGATACTGCGTGTAGGCTGTCTTTGTGGAATCTCCTGCCATCGTTGCTCCGTCCACTCCGGTCAGTGCGTCCGGTGTGATCATGAACATCTGCGCTACTTTCTGCTCTAAGGTCATGCCGGCAGCAATCTGCATTGCCTGATCCATCAACGGATCGCTGACTTCGGTTACCGGAGTTGTTTCCGGTTCTTCTGTCGCCTCTGTTGTCACGCTCTCAGTATTCTTTTCCGGTTTATCTGCTCCCGGTTTTACAAATTTATGGACTGCAAACACAATTCCTCCGATCAAAACTGCAAGTACTATAAAAAATACTGCCACAACTATGACCGCACTCTGTGTATCTTTTTTTCGTTTCTCTCGTCTTTCTTCCTGATTCATCTGTGTATTTCCTCTCTGGGGAATTTTGATCTACATGCTTCTACCCCGCAGTGCACGCCGTAATAATCAACGGTTTTTGGTTTATATCGTGGAGGCAATGATCTGCATTCTGCCCTGCAATTCCACGTTTCCGAAGCCATTTGGAAGTATGAAATGATCTCCTTTTTTCACCGGCTGACCGTTGACGATTCCATTGCCTTCCGTAACTGTCATATTCATAAAAGGCGCATTCTGCTCAAAAGTCATTTTACCTGAAACTTCTATTTTATAGATATGAAAGTATTTGCAGACATACAGTTCATTTAACGTATTGACCGGAAGATCTGCCACCGATTTCACACTGTCTGCAGCCGATTTTGCAGGCACAGTGATCACGTCAATACTCTTGTCGATATGTAGCTCTCTCGGCTTTCCATTGGAGAGACGGCCATAATCATAAACGCGGTAGGTAATATCACTGTTCTGCTGTGTTTCCAGAATGAGTGTTCCGCCTTTGATCGCATGAACTGTTCCCGGATCGATCTGAAGAAAATCGCCTTTTTTGATCGGGATCTCACGGATAAATTCACTCCACTTTCCCTCATGGATCATCCGGCTTAATTCCTCTTTTGTCCTTGAATTGTGTCCGATAACGATCGTCGCATTTTTCTTGCAGTCGAGAATGTACCAGCACTCTGTTTTTCCAAGTGAACCATTTTCATGGACTTTTGCATAATCATCGTCCGGATGTACCTGAATGCTCAGGTCATCTTTCGCATCGATAATTTTGATCAGGAGCGGGAAACGGTCACTGTCCACCTTTCCGAAAACTTCCGGATGTTTTTTCCACAATTCGGACAGCTTCATTCCACGGAATCCACAGTCTCTTAAAGTTACGTCTCCATTTGGATGTGCAGAAATTCCCCAGCACTCCCATAAATCATCACCTTCGACCGGATAATGAAAATCCTCTCTCAATCGCGTACCGCCCCAGATGTTGTGTGTACATACCGGATCTAAAAATAAAATTTCTTTCGTGGTCTGATTTGTTGATAAATTGCCTCCATTTGTCCCAATCACATTCTGATACCAAAACGCAGAATCTTTTACAATTCTCCGCTGTGTCATAAAATCCACATAAATCATGCCAAAACGTTCCCTGTATCCCTCGGACCATTCAAAATTATCCAGAAATGTCCACAGGAAATACCCCCGGATATCGGCTCCCTCATCATATGCCCTCTGCATGGCTCCGATGTAGGAATCCAAAAACGTGATGCGATCATTGTCATGTACTCTGCCGTCAAAGCTCACATTATCATGACAGGACATACCATTTTCTGTGATATACAAAGGAAGCGGATACCGCTCCGTCAAAAATTTGATTCCATAATAAAATGCTTTTGGTGTTACCGGCCAGTTGCACGCCGTCTTTGGAAATCCCGGTTCCCGGTCCACAAACTCCGGTTCGCCGTCTGCGCCCTGACGCACGTAATAGCCATTATATATGTTCTGTCCCATAAAATCCAGTGGCTGATGGATCAGCTGCATATCTGTCTCTGTGATCTCCGGCAGATACTCTTTGAATTTTTCCAGTCCCTCTTTCGGATAATGACCTAAAAAGACCGGGTCTGAAAACCATGAGATATTCCAGGTCCAGTTATCCATCGGATTGTAAAAACCAAAATAAACTTTTCTGGCAGCTTCGATATCTTCAGCACTGTCCGTGTATGGATAAGCCACTCCTCCAGTCGGTGCAAAGCCGATCCGGATTTTTTGTTTTGCGTATTTTCTTAAATTGATCACTGCCTGTCCGTGCGCTTTCAACAGATTATGCGCGATCTGAAAAGTCTCCGGAATCGACAATTTCAATCCCGGTGCATGGACACCGCTTAAATGCCCAAGTCCTACCACACACTGTGGCTCATTGATCGTGATAAAATACTCGCAGAGATCCGAAAAATTCTCTGCCACCACTTTTGCATATTCCCCGAACCAGTCTACCACTTCCTCATTCAGCCAGCCGCCCTTTTCCTGCAACGCCTGTGGAAACTCCCAGTGAAACAGGGTAATATATGGTGTAATGCCATTTTCCTTCATTGTAAGAATCATGTCGCGGTACATCGCAATCGCTTTTTCATTGACACGCCCGGTGCCCTCCGGCAGAATCCGCGCCCAGTTTAAGGAAAAACGATATGCTTTGATTCCGAGATTTTTCATTAATGCATAGTCATCTTTATAATGGTGCATGTGATCACAGCTTGTGTACGCATTCTGATTTTGAAAAATGCGTCCCTGCTCCGTAAAAATGTCCCAGACCGTCTTTCCTCTTCCGTCATCCGGGTCAGTTCCCTCTACCTGATATGCGCTGCTTGCCACGCCCCAGACAAATTTGTCATCAAACATGTGATTCTCCTTCTCTGTCTCTGATTCTTGTTTTTTATTTGGTATAAATATTAAATCTAAATTATATATTTACTTCTTCTCAGAGGCAATCACAACTTCTGCAAATATTCATTTATCTATTCTTCCACAAGATCCTTTTTTAATGCTTCCAGTTTTTCCTCTGCATCCTGCAAAGAGGTGCCTTTGACTCCATAGTAGAATTTGATCTTAGGCTCTGTTCCGGACGGGCGCACACAGCACCATGCATTGTCAGAAAGTTCATAATATAAAACATTGGAAGCCGGAAGTCCTGTTTTTGTCACTTCCCCGGTCTTTAAATCTTTTCTTGTATCCTCTTTGTAATCGCGGACTGCAAGCACTTCAAATCCACCGAGTGTTTTCTTTGGATTGTTCCGCATATCACTCATCATCTGCTGGATCTGGGCGGCTCCGTCTATTCCTTTTAAGGTCATCGTGGAAAGTCCCTCTCTGTAGTAACCGTATTTCTCATACAGGTCGATCATGGCATCCCACAATGTTTTTCCATGTTTTTTGCACCAGGAAGCCACCTCGCACAACATCATGACTGCCACGCAGGCATCTTTATCTCTTGCATATGTTCCGGCAAGGCATCCATAACTCTCCTCCAGACCGAATACATAGTTGTGGGAGTGGTTCTGTTCAAACCATTTGATCTGCTCTCCGATATACTTAAATCCGGTCAGTACCTCGATCAGTGCCACGCCGTAGGAAGCTGCCATCGCTTTTGCCATGTCCGTTGTAACGATAGTCTCTACAAGCGCAGGATTCTCAGGCATCGTTCCGGTTGCTGTTTTCTCTCTTAAAATATATTCTGCGATGAGCATTCCGGACATATTTCCGGTGAAAGTCACATACTCTCCGGTCTTAGTATCTTTGCAGTATACGCCAAGACGGTCTGCGTCCGGATCTGTCGCAAGTACGATGTCTGCATCCACTTCTTTTGCAAGTTTTAAGGCAAGCTCAAATGCCTTTGGAGATTCCGGGTTTGGATATGCTACGGTCGGGAAATTTCCGTCCGGAAGTTCCTGCTCTTTTACAACATAGACATTTTCAAATCCAAGTTCTTTTAACACACGGCGCACCGGGAGATTTCCGGTTCCATGTAGCGGTGTGTATACAATCTTGATGTCCTTTGCCATCTCTTTGATGATCTCCGGATGAATGGACTGTTTTTTCAGTTCTTCCATATAACGGTCATCGATTTCTTTTCCGATTGTCACAAAAAGTCCGGCTTTCACGGCATCCTCTTTTGTCATGGTCTTAACCTGTGTAAAAGAAGTTACTTTTGCAACTTCTGCAAGGATATTTTTATCATGAGGCGGTGTGATCTGTGCACCATCCTCCCAGTAAACTTTGTATCCATTATATTCTCTTGGGTTATGGCTTGCTGTGATCACAATTCCTGAAACACAGCCAAGTTCACGGACTGCAAATGAAAGCTCCGGTGTCGGGCGAAGGCTGTCAAATACATAAGCCCTGATTCCGTTTGCATTCAGGCAGAGCGCTGCCTCCTCGGCAAATTCCGGTGACATGATTCTGGAATCGTGTGCGATGGCAACTCCTTTTTCCTGTCCGTTCTGAGAAATGATATAGTTTGCAAGTCCCTGTGTCGCCTGTCTTACCGTATAGATATTCATACGGTTCGTTCCTGCCCCGATCACACCGCGGAGTCCCCCGGTTCCAAACTCAAGCTGACGGTAGAAACGATCCTCGATCTCTGCCTCATTGTCCTTGATCGCTTCTAATTCTGCTCTTGTTTCCTCTGAAAAATATGGGTTTGTACACCATTCTCTGTAGGTTTCCATGTAACTCATCGCAATTCTCCTATCTTCTTCCTGCTATTTTTGAAAGATTTTACCGCTCTCTCAAAAGGTTATTGAAATAATAACCTTATTTTTAGTAAATGTAAACTTGTTTTAGCTTATTTGTCTTAAAATCACTTCACACCATTCATCATCATAACGGCAGAGAGACCATTCAGATTTGAATAGACAAAACACAGCACGATCATTCCAATGATCGATACCGCCATACCGATTCCGGATAAAATCATACCCGCCAGTGCCATTCCGTTTTTCTCCGGCTGCACCTTTCTTGAAAGTCTGCCACCGATCAGCCCAGCGATCCCAATACCAAGACCATATCCCATAAAGCCTGTCAGAATGGATATCATTCCAAGTGCGAGCGACAGAGCAGCATTCCGGTCTGCCTCCTCGAATGTTTCAAACACCACGATATGATTTGCCTCCTGCTCCATCTCCAGAAGTTTTTTCGGGCGAAGCAGCACAATACACGGAATCAGCAAAACAGGAACGGCAATCAAATTAGCGGCAGACATCTGGTTGATCTGTTCCACAGTTGTTCCAGTTCCAAAAATTCCGCTGCCCATCAGACTTGCGAAATCGACCAGTGCATGAAAAGTCATTACAAGCCAGATATTTCCTGACCGGGCATAAACAGCGCCAAAGATCACACCCAGAAAGGCAGCGTTGATCGCCTGAATCATCGCACTTGTCACCGTCACTCCCTGTGAAATATTTGTCAAATGTACCGCCCCGAACAATACACCACTGAGAATGACCGCCCAGAGAATCCCTCTTTTCGTTTTGGAAAAACGTTCCAGAAACAGATTCAGGATCACACCGCGGAAAATAAGTTCCTCCGTCCATCCGATCAGAAACATGGTTGCAGCAAAAAACAGGATTTCCAATGCAGATACGACTTTTGCATCCGGTGTCATCATCTGTACATAAAGCTGTGCCGCCAGTTCCAGACAACAGTATCCTGTCAGGAATCCGCCGATATAAAGGCCATGGATAAATCCCTTTCCTTTTTCTCCCAGCACTCCAAGATAACCAAACAGGCACAAAAGCAGAAATGCAACCACTCCTGCCATAAACTCTGCGATCATACTGCTTCCATAACCCGGAAGCGAAACTGTATCTGCAAGAAAAAACGCTGCCACATCCATACTTCCAAGAAAAATCGCTACAATCAGTACCGCAACGAGTATCGTAACCACCTTCGGCATTCTCATAAGTTTCTTTTTCATGTTCTTCTCCCCTTTAATTGATTTTTCCATCCGCACCGATCGTAACGCCATCTGAAATCTGTGTCATATACTGATACAGCGCAGATGCACTGTTTGTATCCATCAGTTTTGTTGTGCCCCCCGCCGCATAAACCGGAAGTAATCCATAAGATACGGTTCCATCGGACGAAACCTGTACTTTCACTGCAGCCGTCTTATCAATGTTCTGTCCAAACACAAAGTTTCCAAGGCTGTAAAAGACCGGTTTCCCACTGATATAGGAAATTCCCTGTAAACAGTGTGTATGTGCTCCAAGGATCAGATCTGCCCCTGCATTAAAACAATCTGTGGCAATCTTTGTCTGATAGTCCTGCGGATACGCATCGTATTCCACGCCCCAGTGGATATAGACCGACAGAAAATCACATCCGCTCCGGGCTTCTTTGATCAACTGTACCAATTTTGTATCATCATAAGCGGTCAGCATTCCCGGTGTCCGCTCTTCCACTTTCCAGTTTGATTCCGGCACCACGCGGGATGCCGCTAGAAATCCGAATTTTTTTCCATTTTTCTCGATAATCTGCAATTCATATGCGCGTTCTTTAGTCTCTCCGGCTCCTGCATACAAAATACCGGCTCCGTCCAGTGTCGTAAACGTATCAGACAACGCATCTCTTCCATAATCTAAGGTGTGATTGTTGGCGAGTGATACAATATCCACGCCCATCTCATTTAAAGCTTTCACATATTTCGGATCACAGCAAAACGTAAACTGTTTGTCCTCCATCGGCTCTCCACGGTTACTGAATGGGAACTCATTATTCACCATGAAAATATCTGCATCCTGCAGCTCCTGCAGCAGCTGCGGCTCGATCACTTTTTCAATTCCGCCCGCATCATAGTTGCTTTTAAAGGCGTTTGCAAACAGTACATCCCCTGCAAAAATCAGTGTCGTGCTGCCGTCTCCTTCGGTATTCCCTGCTTCTGCCTGCTTGTCCGTTTCTCCACCTGCTATGTCCGCTTCTTCCTGTTCTGTGTCGTTTTGGATCCTGTTCTGCCCGTCTGCTGCTTCCGTCTCTTCTGATTCTTCCGCTTCCGGTATCTGAACCGGTTCCTCCGTGCTGCTGATATCCGTCTCGGACAGCACATCTTTCGCCGGCTCACCGCTCTGTCTTCCATGTGAAAAAATAATCAGTGTCACCATTGCAAGCATTGTCACAAGTGACAGTGCATATAAAACAATCCGTGTTCTTTTTCCCATTCCCCTGCTCCTGTTCTTCTTATTAAAATATACGAATTCTTGTATGTTTTTTCTTTCGTGTTCATCATATCATATTGTGATTAAAAAGACAAAGTATGGAAATAAGCAGGACATACCAAAAGAAAGAAAGACTCAGACCGGATTTTGCAGACGTACAACACACCGATCTGAGCCTTTTCAATTTTTATCCATATGTATAAGGGCGTTCATGAAACATCCTTATTATTTTTCCGTCAAAACAGAAATATCTCCCACTCCTGCAGTCAGTTCCACTTCTGCTCCGCCGTTGCTGCCGGTCTCATACTCCGCATCAAAAGCCCCTTTCGATTGCCCGTTCAACCTGATTTCTCCAAGTCCGGCAGACAGATCAAATGCATAGCTTTTCTCTGTTCCGGTAAGAGAGACATTGACATCGCCGGTTCCTGCCTCCACTTCCAGTTTGTTTGAAACGCTTCCGCTGAACACGGCATCTCCAACTCCTGCTTCGATAGACACTTTCGGGAACTGTCCATTCAGAATCGACACATCTCCTGTTCCAACTTCAAACACAGCCTTCTCACTGGCTGAGATCTGATTCACAGAGAGTTCTCCCACTCCTACAGACACATTTACTTTTCTTGCCGTAAACGCTTCGCTTTCCATGGAAATATCCCCGGCTCCCACTACAATGTCCAGTGTCAGATTTTCGCACTGCCTTGGCAGAACTACCGTAAAGGTCGGTCCTTTCTCAAAATGGTGGTGTCCGCTGTGATAGGATACCTTCAGAGCGGAATCCTTCTGTTTTGTAGAAAGATAATCCTGATACCCATTTTCCATTTTAATACTGATCTCATCCGCAGAATCCGACACTTCAAAAATAAGTTCATTTACCACATCCAGTTCCAGTTTCAGGGAAGCAGCTTCTGATGCCGGATAAGGTATAATGCAGCTTTCCGTTCCTGCCGGTTCACTCTTCAAATCCGTAAGATTCAGGATCCAGGAACCAAAACTCTCCACCGCCCTATTATCATCCATGAGCTCGTCATCCTCATCATCCCAGTCGTCATTATCCCAGTCGTCGTCGTCCCAATCATCATCGTCATCATAATCATCATCCCAATCATCATAATCATCATCCCAAAAATGGTCCAAGATGCCATGTCCCTGATCATAAGCATAATAAACTCCATTGCCAATATGCCAGTTGCCAAAATCAAGTTCACCGGCAAGTGCTTTCCGGTGGATGGTTGACCATCCGGCTCCCATCACTGCGGCGATACCGCTGAAAGCAATTCCGAGTGCGGCTAAGCTTCCTGCAATGATCAATATAATCTTTGTAAATTTTTTCATTTCATCTCACACTCCTCTCTTTGTCTTGCCAAATGCCTTTTTGCAAAGCTCTGCAATGCCTTTCACTGCCCATGGGACAAACCAGCCAAAGCACCATACCACAAGCCACACTGCAAGTACTCCAAGCGCAAGAACCAAAAGTCCACCGCCTAACAGTCCAAGACCTACTGCCACGCCTTTTGTGAAAAGATATCCGACACCAATGCCGGCCAATACAAATCCGGTGATCACTAACGCCGCCATCACCGCCACAATGCTGACCGCCACTGCAAACACACACGCTAAAACTGCTACAAGAATCGCCGCCAGAACCGCTGCAACCGTGATCCAGACCGGGCTTGTCAAAACTGCAAGGATCACCCATAAAACTGTTTTTTCTGTTTTATTCTTCTGATTTTCCTTTTTCAGATTCTCTATATCGATCTGGCCGGACGTATTCTGACTGCCATAAGTTCCGCCGGTATAAGCAGTATTTTTCTGATTATAACTGCCAGAACCATAGGTACTGCTTCCATATAAACTGTTCATATATGGATCATCCGTTCCTGTCTCTGTCTTCTGACCATTTCCAGATGTTTCTTCTGTATGTGCCTCAACTTTTTCACCGCGCACATCCGCCTCGTGTGTTTCCACATCAGCCGCTTCACTCACCCCAAGATCTTTCTTGATCACTTCCGCCACCTTCTCCGGCGACTCC
>ERZ791746.773-NODE-773-length-25632-cov-6.701099_pt1 | contig 25632 bp, 21 predicted proteins | sample MGYA00510038_ERZ791746 | MGnify/ENA primary metagenome ERZ791746 (study PRJEB30046, sample SAMN00792018) | human gut metagenome | study: EMG produced TPA metagenomics assembly of the A metagenome-wide association study of gut microbiota in type 2...
TTCGGGCTTTCTGTCAGGCGCAGACGGTGCGTACTCTTCTCTTCACAGCCAATTTGACACAATTTTCAGTGTTACTTCTATCATACGCAAAAACAATGAGTTTGTCAACAGAAAGATGCAGAATCCCGCCGGGCAGCGCATCTGCCGCCCGCATTTTGGTGCGCGGGCAACATCTGCTGCAGTGTTCCGTCTCAGACTGCGTAGCCCTTGTTCTTGATGACCTCCACGACCTGAGACACATACTTCTGGCAGGTATCGTGGTCAGGGGCTTCCACCATCACACGCACGACCGGCTCCGTGCCGGACTCGCGCACCAAAATACGACCGGTATCGCCCAGCGCCTCGGCCACGGCCTTGACCGCTGCTTGCACCGCCGGGTCGTTCTGTGCCGCTTTCTTATCGGTCACACGAACGTTTTCCAGCACCTGCGGGTAGATCTTCAGGGGTTCAGCCAGCTTGCTCATAGGCATCTTCTTCGCCAGCATGACCTCCATCATCTTCAGGCTGGTCAGGATACCATCACCGGTGCTGGCGTACTTGCTAAAGATGATATGACCGCTCTGCTCACCACCGATGCGGCAGCCGTTCTTTGCCATGTACTCGTAGACATACTTGTCGCCCACAGCGGTCTTGACGTAGTCGATGCCCTGCTCGTCAAATGCCTTGTACAGGCCAAAGTTGGACATGACCGTGGTGACCACGGTGTTGTTCGCCAGCTCGCCGTGTTCCTTCATGTAGCAGCCGTAGATATACAGGATATGGTCGCCGGTTATCACATTGCCCTTCTCGTCCACACACAGGCAACGATCAGCATCACCGTCAAAAGCAAAGCCAACGTCCAGTCCGTTCTCTACCACGAACTTCTGCAAGCCCTCGATATGGGTAGAACCTGCATTGTTGTTGATATTCAGACCGTTGGGCTTGTTGTTGATGACGTAGGTATCTGCGCCCAGAGCATCGAACACAGACTTGGCGATGTTCCAGCTTGCACCGTTGGCGCAATCCAGACCGACCTTCACGCCCTTGAAAGAATAGATGCCCAGAGAGATCAGGTAGCCCATATAGCGGTTGCGACCAGCCACGTAGTCCACAGTGCAGCCGATGTGCTCACGGTGAGCAAAGGGCAGCTCCGGCCAGTCCTTATCAAAGACGTGGAGTTTGCCATCGATGTAGTCCTCTACCAACAGCAGGGTCTCCTCCGGCATCTTCTCGCCGTAGCAGTCAATGAGCTTGATGCCGTTGTCGTAATACGGATTATGGCTTGCGGAGATCATGATGCCGCAGTCGAAATCATCCACCCGGGCGATGTAGGCAACACTGGGCGTGGTAGTGACGTGCAGCAGGTAGGCGTCTGCGCCGGAAGCGGTCAGGCCGGCGACCAGACTGTACTCGAACATATAGGAGCTGCGGCGGGTATCCTTGCCGATCACAATGCGGGCGGGTTCATTGTTGCCGTTGCGCTCGCGCAGGGCGTTGTAGTACCAGCCCAGAAAACGGCCGACCTTGTAGGCATGGTCAGCGGTCAGAGTGATGCCAGCTTCCCCACGGAAGCCATCGGTTCCAAAATACTTTCCCATTCTTGATTACCTCGTTCCCAAAAGCGAACTTTTATTTAGTGTATATGCTTTCCCCCGTCGCACGATGCTACCTGCAAAAAAGCATTGTCATCCGCATAGTGCATCGGCTCCGGGACACTGTGGATCAAGTATAGCACAATTCTTGAATCAAATCATCCCTTCTGCAGATTTTCCCCATTCAAAAATGTCAAATTCTTGTCTCACACAACCAAACACCTATATAGAACCTCTGCACAACACGTCCCGGATGCTGCACAGCACTTTCGGATCTTCAGCAGCTTTCTGTTTTCTTTTACATTTCTATGCAGCTACTCCGCGTCCTATCTTTCATACACAAACACCCTTTCTCTCACGGAGACCCGCAAAAGGAAGGGTGTTGAAATCAATATCCTGTTGTTATACTGATCACAGCCTATTCGCACCGGCAAAGCCGGTATCTGCCGTTATTCAGCACAGCACCTCAAGCACTTTTTGGCGCAGGAACGCGATCAGCAGTTCTCAGCGAAGTACTTAATGGTACGGACCATCTGAGAGGTGTAGGAGTTCTCGTTGTCGTACCAAGACACGACCCGAACCTGATATGCATCGTCGTAGCTACGCCAAATTTTTCACATTTTTTTGTGATCGTTCATAATTTTGAAACAACAGTTACAGTACCACAGCATACCGTTGTCGTACCAAAACCGGCTTGTTCGTACCAAAATTATACCACGTTTCAGCGTTATTTTCAAGTTCTTTCGCAATTTTGTGTTTTAGAATCATCATATTCACTCTATCACTTTTATGCACATATATTTTCATGTGACTTAGTGTGCCACTCCTCGGAGCGTCCGGGACCCGGGGCTTCCGCCGGGGCGTTCGCCCTGCCCAGATGTGCTCCTCAGGGTGGGTGATGATAGGGTTGTATCGTGCTTTGATTGGTGTATTGATGGACGGAATTGAGTGATAGGTTTCCTCTGATTTTTGAAGAATACTTTTGAAGTGATTGAAGGTGTTTTAATGTGCTGGCGGATTCGATTACTTCTTATCTGTAATGTTCATTGCTGTTTATTTGCTCAGTCCCTACTTTGCCTGTGTTCTCCCCTGCCCTTCTATTACTATAATTTCACCGGAAGTGATTTTGAGAGATGAAGTGAGAAACGTGTATATTTGTTCGATATGAAACAATTGTTCTATTATAAAACCGCGTGGATGGATTTTTAACCACACCCACACGGTTTGAGGTCTGAAAAGTTTATTTCAGCTTTGCGAGGATCTCGTCTGCGCTTACACCGCTTGCCAACAGCTTTTTCAGCACGTCCTCCGCTTCAGCTTTCTTTGCAGATTCCGCCGCTTTGGTTTCAGCTTTGACCTTTTTGGCTTCGATTCTGGCGATTTCCTTGTCGATGGATTTCAGTTTTGCTTTCTTGGTTTTCAGGTCAGATTTCAGGGCATCGATATTCGCGGTAATGGATGCAATCTCGGCAGTGACAGCTTCCTTTGCAGCCTGATTTTCAGTGATCTGTGCAGCAAAGTCAGCGGTTGCTATTACGGTCTTGGGCTTGTTCTTGCTACCTTTGGGACGGGGCATATGGGACACCTCCAAAATTTATTTTTGTAAGTAAACTATAGCATGCTGCACAGAAGATTTCAATATATTTTTACGAATTGATTCGCTAAAAGGAATATTTATGGATTGTCCGCTTCCAGATCATGCGTCAGTTTTGCTAGGATACGCTTACCCCAGTCTTTTTCATCGAGGTAATTGAAATAAACCATGTTCTTTAAATCATCCATACTGTCAAATGCACTCGGAAAGTTTTTCACTAACTGTTCAAGATACTCTTCGGTATAGATTTGTTTTGCCTGCAGAATATTCCGGATGTAGTCGCTATGCTTTTCGTAGAGAGGACCAAGTTTGAACATCTCCCAACTATTTTCCACTCTTTTCTTCTTTTCGGAGTCAACCTCTTTTGAACACTCTGGATACACTGTATATTCCTCTGCCGATCCAAGCCATGCGGTGACCTTATCCGTTGGTTTATTTTTATCCTCTATTTTTAACACAATTTGTTCACCATACCCCTCCTCATACGGGTACAAATATTGAACTTCGTGATTTTTATAGCTATTCCTATTACTCTTTGCTTTATTACAGACTGAACAAGACGGAATAAGATTATACATTGATGCTGCCAAATACGGATACTTAGATTTGGGGAAGAAATGATCGTACTCCGGACGAACCCCACCGTTTCCTGTATGTCTCGGGACCGTAAAGATAAAATTTCGATTGCAATACGGACACACTGTAACACCTATCTTTAACGCCCATTCTTGCAAAAAGTCACGGCTCGATATTTTTTTATAAAATTCTCCAAACTTGTCTTTTAATTGTTTGCTCGTTATAGGTCCGATGTAATCCATGGCCCGAAGAAGTTCCTTCAAATCACCTATTAAGAGCTTCTTTATTTTTTCCTTATCTAATTTCCAATTTTCCCCGTTTGAATCTTCAAGATATTTATAGATTTTTAAAACCTCTCTCTTATACTCTGTAATTTCAATTTCATTAAGATCTTGCGTATTTTCTTTGTCTTTCAGGCTTTCTAGAAAGATCTCAAAATCTTCTGATATTTTCTCAAAATATTCCTTTTTTAAATTTTCTGAAATTGGTGAAAGTTTAATCACTGTATTCTTCCTCCAATATCTTAATTTGTCGTTCAATTTCTGCTTTTTGCTGTTTTAGAAATCGAAGCATCATCATATGTTCTTCATTTTTTGCCTTTTCTCTTATTGTGTCCTGCCGCCGTCCAATAATCTTTCTGAGTTCTCTACAGATTAAAGGTTCTCCAATCATATTGATTATCTGCTTCATCTTTTGCGGATTCGCTTTTTCTGCCTCTTCAATCCATATATTGATTCTTTCTTGTGCAAATTTTCCCATAGCCAATCCATCATTCAGAAAAAATGCATTTTGATATAGCGCATGAATATTAGCACCAAACGTTTGTTCGTTACGCTGCACTTGCCGAGTTAATCCATCAGCATTTCTATCCAAATAGATAGAATTTTCTATTGGAATATCCGACAATACAATTGGCGAATGACTTGTAACTATAATTTGAAAATAGTTATTAGGGAACTGGTCTTTGACGATATTCAGTAATTCACTTACGATAATTCTTTGCCATTCAGGATGAAGATACAGGTCAATCTCATCTATTATCAAAAGGATGCTCTCTTTCCACTGGAAGCTCTTGTCTGGCAGAGACTCCCTTATATGCGCCGAAAAATAAATTCGTGACATCATATTTAAAAATGCTCTTTCCCCTGAAGACATTTTTAAATTCTGGATCTTCATATACTTTAAAATCATGCTATTTCCAGATTGAAGACATCTTTGCAAATCATCGAATACGGCTATATCAAGCTTTACAAATCCATTTTCCAGTGTTCCCGTAACCTTATTCTTTTTGAAGTAGATTCCAAAGGACTTAATTTCCCGTATGGCATGAGCATAGTATCTTTTTCGTTCATCCATGCATTGCTCATTTATAAATCGTTCACATATATAAAGTACTTCATTTGAACTATATTCAACTTTTCCAAAAAGTCTTGCACTAAACTCCGCAAAGCTCGCACCTAATTCGTACACGAGATTACAAATCAAAACGTCCCAGAAATCACTGATTATCATTTTATCTCTAATTTTCCAGGCCATTCTTTTTCCATCTTCAAATGGATCTCTAAAAGGCATTTTTTCCTGTTTATCTCGGCTTTCTTCATCATCGCCATCTTCTCTCATGTCGGAAAACTCAATGCTTACATCGACTTCTTTGATTCTCTTTCCGCAAAATTCACCTCCATTTTTATATTGATTCAAATAATAGAAAACGTCTAGAAGGCTTTGGAACGCCTGATTATTTTCCTGCGACACATAATAATTTTCCAGTATATTAAATGGCGTCTCATCTGCATTTTTCTTAATGTTATCGTCAACGCCATAAATTCTCTTATAAAATTCACGTTGCAGTACATCAAGGGCAGCATCGGTCAAGGTAATATAATTAATTCCATTCTGTCGCAGGTTCAAATTTTCATGATTTATGTATGCACTATTGGAAAAATATATATGCGACATATTTTTTGTATAGCTTTCATTTACAGATCGTTCAAATTCAAAATTTTCATACTTTCTTCCACTATATTCAATCGTTTTTCCTGTCAAGTTCACAATGTCAAACGTGCTTTCTCCGTCTTTTAAATATACCGCAAGAAATCGATTTTTTCTATCCGAATATCTTTTTTCGGGATACTTTATTTCCATTTTGCGAGAGGGCTGTATATCATTCAGCGCAGTTATATACTGCATCAACGTTGTTTTACCCGTTCCGTTTTTTCCAACAACTGCTGTAACATTTGAAACATTGGCATCACGAAATACATTTATATTTTCTATTTCTTTTATTTGTAGTTTCTTCTCAGCTGCATCATATTTCACGCAGAAATTCGGAGAAAAATTAAATCCTTGTTTTTCAAAGCATTCATTTTCGTCTTTTTCAATCCACAGATAAATCAACTCTGTTCTCATAGCATTTCCTCTTATTTACCATTTAATATATACCATCGAAATCATTTATAAATAAAGAGTCGCACAGATTGTTCCATGCGACCCTTTCAGTTTTAAAGGTTCAGTTTTGTTTATTCAAATATACTTTCTAATTTTCAAAACACTTCTTGATCAACAAGTTCTTTTTGGGTAAAATACACCGCACTCATATTTTTGTTATTTCTTAGCACTAAAATTGGATTATCGCTATCACCTGTTATTTCTTCACCCATCCAATATTGGTGAAGTCGTTCAAAGCACCGCTGTAAGAAATAATTCATTTTCGCATCGTCTTCCAGCTTTGGCTTATCTTCAAAAACAATTTCACTCATTGGCACGCAGTATGCAAAGCAGTAATACCTACTACTTTTCTCATAGTCCAGTATCAATTGAGGCTTATTCAAAAGTCTGCTCAAATTTGACAGTATTTCTGGGCCATCTCGAAGCGCATCCGCGTAATAATTTTTCTTGATTTGATCATGAAATGCCAAACCATTAAAATAATAATCAAGGTTTTCTTTATAATATCCAAGCCTGGAATAAAGATAATTTACATTCACTTCCAGTTTGTGCTCCGAAATATCTTGTACAATTCCGTTATAGATTACATCGATATGCTCATTTTCTCGAAAAGTTACGCCCCTTTTCCTCAAAAAAGATGTAAATGCATTTTCTGTTAAGAGGAGAGTCTGAAGATTTTTTCCTTCTACGTCTTCATCTATGTTCAGTCTTCTAGCCAAGTGGTAAAACTGAATTTGATTCAGCAACTCCAAATCGCATGTCTTTACAAATTTTAGCACCTCTTCCTGAAAGACATCCGCATCATACCCTCCTTCTGGTTGCCTTGACACTTGATCTGCTTTTTCGATTTCACTATATATTTCGGGAATTGTTCGATTCAAGCATCTCGCCACACTGGTTTCAAGAGTATCTCGTGACCACGTATCGATAAACATTTTTTCTCCTCATATAGCTTTTATCCGTAAGTTCACCGCACAAGCGCGTACTTTCAACCTCTTACAGTTTCTAATATATACCTTTAACCTTCAATTTTCAATCAGAAGATATTTTTTCAACAGTAGCACATTCAAATTTTCCGTTGTAACAGCATTCTATGAGAATTCACTGAAACCACTTTTCCGCAGCTTTGGCAACCTCAACCTCAACTTTCTCGGCAGCTGCCTTATTCTCCGCACTGACGGAAATATAGGTCTTCAGCTTCGGCTCAGTGCCGGAAGGGCGCACCACAATGGAGCAGTTGTCTTCCAGCAGGAACTTAAGCACGTCGGACTTGGGCAGACCATCCAGACCCGGCGCGTAGTCCAGCGACTTAACGACCTTCTTGCCACCAAACTCCTTGATATCGCCACGGAATGCCTGCATAATGCTCTGCATCTTGACAAAACCAGCGCTGCCGTCGAACTCATAGCTATGCAGGGTATTCAGGCAGTAGCCGTAGGTCTTGTACAGCTCGTCCAGCTTATCCAGCAGGCTGATACCCTTGGTGGCATAGTAGCTGAACATCTCGCAGATCATATAAGCTCCATCCACACCGTCCTTATCGCGGACGTAGGAACCGGTCAGGTAGCCATAGCTCTCCTCAAAGCCGAACACATAGCTGTCTGCCTTGCCCTGCTTTTCCAGCTTGCCGATCTGCTCCCCGATAAACTTGAAGCCGGTCAGCACATTGATGGTGCGCAGGCCATAATGGGTAGCAATCTGCTCGCCCATATCCATGGTGACAATCGTCTTGACCATGACCGGGTCGGCGGGCATCTTGCCGTGCTTTATACGCTGACTGCAAATATAATCCAGCAGCAGCATACCTGTCTGGTTGCCGGTCAGCAGTTCGTACTCTCCTGCCTTGTTCTTGACAGCGATACCCACACGGTCACAGTCGGGATCGGTTGCCAGCAGCAGGTCGGCGTTGCACTTCTTGGCATACTCCATACCCAACGCCATAGCCTCTTTGATCTCCGGGTTGGGGTATGGGCAGGTCGGGAAGTTGCCATCCGGCTGCTCCTGTTCCTTGACCACGGTGATGTTTGTATAGCCCATCTCCTTCAGAGTGCGGGTCACAGGCTTTAGACCGGTGCCGTTCAGCGGGCTGTACACGATAGCCACGTTCTTGTTGACCTCTTCGCCAAACAGAACCGACTGGCTCTTGACCTGCTCCACAAATGTGGTGTAAACCTCATCCGGGATGTACTGGATACTGCCGTTTGCCACGCCTGCTTCAAAGTCGCTGGTCTTGACGTCCGCAAAGATGTCCAGCTTCTCGATCTCCGCCAGAATTTCCGCTGCTGCCTCGGTGGTAATCTGGCAGCCGTCTGCACCGTAGACTTTATAGCCATTGTACTTGCTGGGATTGTGGGAAGCCGTCACCATAACACCGGCAGAGGTGTGCAGATAACAGGTCGCAAAAGACACGGTAGGAACAGACATCAAAACAGGCCAGATATTCACCTTGATGCCATTAAACTAATACGGTATAAAAGGAGCTTTGACTATTTTATTTTGAGTAGCCAGCATACAATTTATATTGGTTTTTAATATCTTATGGGCATTTTCGACTTATAAACATCAACTTCCAATTTCATATTCCGAAAAAAGTAACGCAATCCCTTCTCTGCTATATCGCTTTTATTTTTTGGACCTATCATCACCGATTTTAACGAATTCAATCTCGGAATTTTTTTCTTAATATACGGAGTCAAAACCTCATTTTTTATTCTAAAATATTGTTTTTCTCTTTCATTCTCTTTAACTCTTCCTCCATCATGAATACTCATGAAAACAAACCTATACTCATTTTCGCCTTTAAAACATTCTAGTTTAAAGAACACATTATACGCATTAATAATCACCGCAATCCACAGGTATAGATCTTCTATATTTTCGTTTGTCAAATCATCCAAATCACTCCACGAATTCAAATATTCGAATCCTGGCTCGTGATTCAGAATTTCCATTTCCAAGGTTTTTTCAATGATTTTCACCTGCTCATCGTGATCATATACCACTTGTCCATGTAAAAAGCAATAGCTATCATTGCTCTGAAATGTTTCTATTAATTCTTCTCCGTCAAACTCCATACAATATCCATAAAAGTCTGAATACTCACTCCACATAAGGATGCTATCATTATCCAAGCTAAATGAGATTACATAGTCACCTGAATAGGCAACCTCCTCACCTAGCATCCCTGGCGTATTCAACCGGTCTATCTCATCACAAACTTTTTTCTTCAGCTTTTCAGCACGGGTCTTATTCGACATATGCCTATCAATTACTTCGCAAAAAATCTGTATTGCTACCTGAAATTCCATTATGTCATTCAAGAAGGACCTTTCCGTTACCCAGAATTCTCCGCTACAAATGCCTTGCAAGCCCGCAGCTGACGTATAATGATATAGTCTTTTTCCATCTTCAAGAATGGGGATTAAAAGTGTTTCATCGATAGTTCTTTTATCTTTTTGTCCTGATGCCATATCCATCTTCACCTTTCTCAGTGCATAATTAACCATTATTTAGGTATTACAATATCAATTTTACACTTTTTCATTTCACGAGAGTCTTGACTTGCGTGGTATCCAAAAAACATTACTGCAATGCCCATTTCAAGGACCTGTTACTAACTTTATATTATTTTCTAAATACCTCTCCACCGCTTATATCCCACAGCAACTGAAACATAATAGCAGTAATTCCACGATCCAAGTAATCGAACGATGCTCCCAGTCCATGCATGATGCAGTTCCGGATGTTGAGTCTGATAAAGATGTCCTTCATCAGTTCATAGTACTCTGGTAGCATCTCTTCTTTGGCGTACTGTGAACTGATCAAACCTCCTAGTGTCCTTCTCTTTCTTCGGCTGCTTCCAGTCAATATTATCTCGTTATCTAGAGAGTCCTTTAATACACCTTTTCTCACAAAGAATTTATAGACCTTGCCCATAATGTACTCTTCTGAACCATAGAAGATGTGGTTTTCACCGTAAAAAGGAGCCAGTAGTTCTTTCTCTTCTGCCGACAGTCCTTTCACCTTGGCCAAACATTTTCTTAGCATCCTATTTTGCAAAGACATTCCAAGGCTCTGTTCAATCAAAGCAGGAAGAATAAATGATGCAGCAATGGCGTGCTTGCTCCCACTTCTAATTGTTTCCACATAGTCATCCAACGCCTTACAGTAGATTTCTCTGTAGTTGATAACTAATCTTTTCCACTCGACTATTGGGAGAGAGCCTTCTGTAATAATCTTATGTACATGATATTCTCCAAAAGTCTTTCCTAAATAGAGCCATACATCCTGTAGTAAAATTCTTTTCTTTACAAATTCACGCTTTTCCTGTGAAAATTCATATTCCCCTTTTTTTGAAAAGTGTCCAACAGGTTCCGGGAATTCAGCATCGGTTACATCAAAGGCATAAATAGTCTGAAAATCCTTCAATATAGAAACTTTTGCTTCATGAAGCTCTCCTTTGTTTTTAGCTTCTGTAAGACGAAGCAAAAATTCATCATTACAGGCCACAATTGGCTCCGGGTTCGATAGGTGGATCGATAGGTTGTTGGTGGTTTTGAAGATTTTATGATATGTAAGCATAGCAATATAGAGATTATGCTGTGTTCTGTCTTATCCGTTTATATGATAATAAGAGTTATCTACCGTCCATCACATAGGGATGTACAAAGCAAGCCGTGAGAAACCTCCCACGGCTCAAATATAAACCTTTAAAAACCAGTTTTCAAGGGCACAGGTGAAATATACATCAACCCGTATTACAGTAGCAAAGCTGCATTCAAACAGCGTAACCCTTGCTCTTGATGACCTCCACGACCTGAGAGACATATTTCTGGCAGGTGTCGTGGTCGGGGGCTTCTACCATCACGCGGACGACAGGTTCGGTACCAGACTCGCGCACCAGAATACGACCGGTATCGCCCAGTGCCGCGGCTACGGCTTTGACTGCCTCCTGCACCGCCGGGTCGTTCTGTGCGGCCTTCTTGTCAGTCACACGAACATTCTCCAGTACCTGCGGATAGATCTTCAGAGGCTCAGCCAGCTTGCTCATGGGCAGTTTCTTGGCAAGCATTACTTCCATCATTTTCAGACTGGTCAGGATACCATCACCCGTGCTGGCGTACTTGCTGAAGATAATATGACCACTCTGCTCACCGCCGATACGGCAGCCGTTCTTAGCCATGTACTCATAGACGTACTTGTCACCCACTGCAGTCTTGGCATAACCGATTCCCTGTTCATCAAAGGCCTTGTACAGACCAAAGTTGGACATGACCGTGGTAACGACGGTATTGGTCAGCAGTTTGCCACGCTCCTTCATATAGCAGCCATAGATATACAGAATGTGATCGCCAGTGATGACATTCCCCTTTTCATCCACACACAGGCAACGGTCAGCATCGCCGTCATAGGCAAAACCGATGTCCAGTCCCTTCTCTACCACGAACTTCTGCAGACCCTCAATGTGGGTAGAACCAGCATTGTTGTTGATGTTCAGACCGTTGGGCTGTGCATTGATGACATAGGTATCAGCTCCCAGAGCATCGAACACAGACTTAGCGATGTTCCAACTAGAGCCGTTGGCGCAGTCCAGACCAACCTTGACACCCTTGAAGGAATAGATGCCCAGAGAGATCAAATAGCCCATGTAGCGGTTGCGGCCTGCCACATAGTCCACAGTGCAACCGATGTGCTCCCGGTGTGCAAAGGGCAGCTCCAGCCAATCCTTATCAAAGACATGGAGCTTGCCGTCGATGTAATCCTCCACCAACAGCAACGTCTCCTCCGGCATCTTCTCGCCATAGCAGTCAATCAGCTTGATGCCGTTATCGTAGTAGGGATTATGACTGGCGGAAATCATGATGCCGCAGTCGAAGTCGTCCACCCGGGCGATGTAAGCTACAGAAGGCGTGGTGGTGACGTGCAGCAGATAGGCATCTGCGCCGGAGGCGGTCAGGCCTGCGACCAGACTATACTCGAACATATAGGAGCTGCGGCGGGTGTCCTTACCGATTACAATGCGTGCAGGGTTATTATCACCGTTGCGCTCACGCAAAGCGTTATAATACCAGCCCAGAAAACGGCCAACCTTGTAGGCGTGGTCAGCGGTCAGATCAATACCAGCTTCACCACGGAAGCCATCGGTTCCAAAATATTTTCCCATTATAGTTTTTTCCTCATCCAAAGAGTGAATTGACGAATAGAAATGTGCCTTTAGCCGGATAATTATCCGTTGCCTGCTGCTCACCACGGAGAGGTAGCACATTTGAGCAGCACAGCCATGCTGATGCATGGCCGTTGTGTAGATAATCAGTATTTTCTCCACACCATTTTATTGACTACATTCACATACCCCTGAATGATTCGAACCACCTTCATGGACACGGTCTCGTCCACATAATCGGGGCAGGGTTTGCCCAGAACGCCCTTCTGCTTCATCTCAATGGCCATATCGGTGGCGTTGAGCAGCTCCCGTGTGGTAATACCAGCCAGAATGAAGTCGCCGGCTTCCAGTGCCTCAGGACGTTCCGTACTGGTACGGATGCACACGGCGGCGATGGGATGACCAATAGACAGATAGAAGCTAGACTCCTCGGGCAGGGTGCCGGAGTCGGAGACGATTGCCAGAGCGTTCATTTGCAGCTTGTTGTAGTCGTTGAAGCCCAGTGGCTCGTTGACCCGGACGCGAGGGTCCAGCTGGAAGCCGCTCTGTTCCAGACGGTGCTTGCTGCGGGGATGGCAGGAGTACAGGATGGGCATATCGTATTTTTCTGCCAGCGCATTGATGGCGGTGAACAGGCTCAGGAAGTTCTTTTCAGAGTCGATGTTCTCCTCCCGGTGGGCGGACAGCAGAATATACTTGTCCTTTTCCAGCCCCAGACGCTCCAACACATCGCTTTTCTGGATTTTCTCCAGATTCATGTGCAGCACCTCTGCCATGGGAGAACCGGTCTGGTAGGTGCGCTCCTTGGGCAAACCGGTATCTGCCAGATACTTCCGGGCAAACTCGGAGTAGCACAGGTTCACGTCAGAGATTACGTCCACGATACGGCGATTGGTCTCCTCGGGCAGGCACTCATCCTTGCAGCGGTTGCCGGCCTCCATGTGAAACAACGGAATGTGCAGCCGCTTCGCAGAGATGGCAGACAGGCAGGAGTTGGTATCGCCCAGCACCAGATAGCCCTCCGGCTGCAATTCGGACAGAAGCTCATAGCTGCGCCCCAGAATGTTGCCGCAGGTCACTCCCAGATTCTCGCCCACCACGGGCACCAGAATGTCAGGGCCAAACTCTCCGAAGGTGTTTTTCAGCTCGAAATCCTCCCAGAACACGGTGGAGAGGTTTCTGTCCCAGTTCTGGTTGTAGTAGACCACGCAGCAGTCAAAGTATTCCCGGCAACGCTTGATAACCGCAGCCAGTCGGATAATCTCCGGACGGGTACCGCAACCAATCATGACCTTGGTACGACCGTCGTTTTTCCATTTAAAATTGTGTTCCATATCATTCTCCTATTGACAACCAGTATCTTCTTTTACACCGGCTCGAAGAAGGTGTCCGGGTGGTTCGGGTTGAAAATTTCGTTGCAGGTCATCACCGTCACCAGATTCTCCGTTTCCGACAGGTTGATAATGTTGTGCGTCCAGCCGGGAATCATGTGGACAGCCTCAATTTTGTCCCCGGAAACTTCAAACTCCACCGTTTCTCCAGTGTTGATGTTTCGCTCCTGAATCAGTCCGTGACCTGCCACCACAATGAACAGCTCCCACTTGGAGTTGTGCCAGTGCTGCCCCTTGGTGATTCCGGGACGGCTGATATTGATGCTCACCTGCCCACAGTCAGCGGTATGAACCAATTCCGTGAAAGAACCACGGTTGTCCACGTTCATCTTCAGGGCATACTTGAACTTGTCCGTCGGCAGATAGGTCAGGTACAGGGAATACAACTTCTTAGCAAAGGAACCGTCTGGCATCTTGGGCATCATAAGCGTACTCGGCTGCGCTTTGAACTCCTGCAGCAGATCCACGATTTTGCCAAGCGTGACCTTGTGAGTCACAGGAACGCAGCAGTAGCGACCGTCTGCTTTCAGAACAGTCTCCACACCGTCAAATTCACAGTGCTGTTCCTTGCCTTCCAGCAGGTCGAACATCCCTTCTACAAGGTCATCGATGTACAGCAGTTCCAGTTCGGTGCTGCGGTCGTTGACGGTGAAGGGCTCATCATTGGCAACCGCCCAGCAGAAGGTACTGACGGCGCTGTTGTACTTGGGACGGCTGTGACCCATCAGATTCACGAAGCGGTAAACCGCAACCTTCGCTCCGGTCTCCTGAGCATACTGGAAGAACAGCTCCTCGCCAGCCTTCTTGCTGCGTCCGTATTCACTGTTGCCGAAGCGGCCTGCCAGCGTGGCCTGAATGGAGGAAGACAGCATAATGGTTGCCTTATTGTTGTGCTTTTTCAGGCAGTTCAGCAGGTCGGATGCAAAGCCGAAGTTGCCCTTCATGAAATCCTCCGGGTTTTCCGGACGATTCACGCCAGCCAGATTGAACACAAAGTCCGCTTTACTGCAATACTCGTCCAACTCCGCCGGGGTGGAGTTCAGGTCATACTCGTAGATTTCTTTAATATCCAATGCCGGGCGGGTCTTATTCTTTCCGTCCCGGATGTTTTTCAGGTTGTTGCACAGGGCGGTTCCTACCATGCCCTTGGCACCTGTGACTAGAATGTTCATTCTCTCACCTCTTAATGTACTGCGGTGCAGTCCGGAATATCTGCGCCATCCGGCACGGCTGCATGGTTGCAGACGGTAACATTGCTGCCGATGCGGGCAAAGTTCCCCACCGTTGCGCCGGTGCGAACAACGCTGTTGGTGTAAATCAAAGCGTAGTCCCCTACCGCTGCATCACAATGGATTTCCGTTCCGGCATTCAGCAAAACACCGTTACCAACGGATGCACCGTTCTGGATGCAAGCGTTTTGCAGCACCACGCAGCCACAGCCCAGCTTTGCGTATGGACTGATGTAGGCGCTGGGCGCAACGATATTGGGAAAAGCAAAGCCAAGAGCTTTCGCCTTCTCATACACCTGTGCCCGGAACCGATTGTTGCCGATACCCACCACCAGCAAGCCGTACTCCTTCCGCAGCTCCGGCAAATCAGCAAGACTGCCAACCACCGGAATGCCACAGATGTCAGTGCCCACAGGTAGCCCATCGTCTACAAAGGCACAGTCATATTCTATCATCGCTTGTTCAGCCACCATGCGGCCAAAGCCACCGGCTCCAACCAGCAGCAACTTTTCTTTAGACATTCGGGATGCCCTTCAGCTCATTCTGGACATACTCGGTTGTCAGGATTTTCTTAACAGTACCTTCCACATCCAGACGCTCGGTGTTGTGGCTGGTGTAGGACTCGTCCGCCATGGTATGTACCTCGCCCTTGACCACGAACTTGTCGTAGTTCAGGTCACGGTTATCAGCAGCAACACGGAAATAATGACCCATATCCTCACTGCGCAGACGTTCCTCACGGGTCATCAGGGTCTCGAACAGCTTCTCGCCGTGGCGAGTGCCGATGATGTTCGTGCCGGTATCGCCGAAGAGTTGCTGGACAGCCTTAGCCAGATCGCCGATGGTAGAGGCATCCGCCTTCTGGATGAACAGGTCGCCGGGATTGGCGTGCTGGAAGGCGAACATAACCAGATCCACAGCCTCGTCCAGATTCATCAGGAAGCGAGTCATGTTGGGATCGGTGATGGTGATGGGATTGCCAGCCTTGATCTGGTCGATGAACAGAGGGATAACAGAGCCACGGCTGCACATGACGTTGCCGTAACGGGTGCAGCAGATGGTGGTGCCGCCACGCTCAGCAGCCACACGGGCATTGGCGTAGATGACGTGCTCCATCATGGCCTTGGAGATGCCCATAGCGTTGATGGGGTAGGCTGCTTTATCGGTGGACAGGCAGACGACACGCTTGACACCGGCATCAATGGCGGCGTGCAACATATTATCAGTACCGATGATGTTGGTCTGGACGGCCTGCATGGGGAAGAACTCGCAGGAAGGAACCTGCTTCAGAGCAGCAGCATGGAAGATGTAATCAACACCAGGCATAGCGTCACGGATAGACTGAGGATTGCGGACATCACCGATATAGAACTTGACCTTCTTTGCAGTGTCAGGGTGCTTGGCCTGAAGCTCGTGGCGCATATCGTCCTGCTTCTTCTCGTCACGGGAGAAGATGCGGATTTCCTTCAAATCGGAATCCAGGAAGTGCTTCAAAACGGTGGAACCAAAAGAACCAGTACCACCAGTGATCATAAGGGTTGCGTTATCAAATGCAGACATTGTTATTCTCCTATCCAGTATTTTTATTTATGCGTCAAATCACATTTTTGAATTGAATAGCGTCCAGCATTAGCCGGACATTTGGACGAAGTTCTTTTATAAACAGTGGAAAAATCGTAATAGTACTGATTTGAGTCATTAGTGACGCCAGAGCTGCGCCTGAGGCACCCCATAGAGGAATAAAAAAAGAATTCAAAATTACATTTGTGGCGGCTGCTCCAATATAAATGTACTTCAAGTAGTTTTGACAGTGGTAACTAACAATCCATGCGTTTCTTGCCACTCCGAGATACGAGAATGCTGTGTACCATGTAATAATCCGTAATGGCATAACTGTTGGAAGATACGCTTCACCATAAAGAACAGATACAATAGGTCTAGCTAAAATAGAAATCAGAAGGGATACTCCCACAGATACATAAAAAACAATTGCGTAAAGTTGCCGATTTCTCCGTTCGAAGAGCCGCCTATCTTTTTCAAATGACTGAAGAATGCAAGGATATAGGGAATCTATAATAGCTGACAAAACAAAAACCCATGTATTACAAAGAGAGACGGCTGTCGAATAATAGCCGACCATTGCCTCATTCAGCATCTGTTTCAACATAAATTTGTCGGTACTTCCATATATCGATACCATCAAGGAGGCCAAAATAAAGTGATAGCTACTATGTAATAATTCTCTGCTTTTCTTTTTGGAAAACCCAAAGTGAGGGCCGTGGTGTTTTTTATATACAAGCAACAAAAAACAAGCAACAACAAAATAGTCCAAAGATGTTGAGATGGCAAACCATTCAACACTTTTTCCGGTTAGCAAAAGCCAAATTTTATATATAGAAACTACTGTGTACGAAACAACTGTTGCTGCTGCAGAAAATTTAGATTCCAGTCTGGACTGAAACCAGTAATTTATAGTATCAAAAATCTGAAAAAACATTCCAACGCCACAGAGTGCTACGACGATATGCGTTGTTTTTTCGCCTCTATCAGCGACAAACGATATACCAAGCATCATAATAAAAGAGAGCCCGCTGGAGATTGCTCTTAATACAAGCGCTGAGCCGAGTGCAATTCCCTCTTCCTCCGGATGGTCGACAAAATCCTTTACAATGATCGAATTGATTCCAAGTGTACAGAAGGATGCAAAAAATGTAGTGTAGGTCAGAGCATAATTGATGAGTCCATAGTTACCCGGGCCAAGATACCGCGCTGTGACTAACCCAACAAAAAAGGCCAACAGCATATGGTAAATACGTCCTCCTATCAACCAACTGGCATTTCTTGTCACCTTGCTCTTAAGTAACTTCCGAATATTCATTTATCCAAGCCTCGAATTATCTTTGCAGGAACCCCACCGACAAGTGTATTGTTCGGAATATCCTTGACAACGCAAGCGCATCCTGCGATTACACAACCACTACCGATTTGTGTGTTACCAAGAATTGTCACACGTCCACCGATCCACGTTCCTGAACCAACCAACTGCGTATAATTTTCGCCTTTACCAGCACGTCGGCGCTCTTCCCCGATTTGATGTCCGCCAGTCTGAAAAGTCACTTCTGGTGCAACATCACAGTTATCGCAAATGATAACCGTTCCGTTTCCGTTTACTTTCAGATTTTTTCCAATCCAGCAGTTTTTACCGATCACCAAATTTCCGCTTATTTCTACGGGTCCAACAATGTTTGTTCCGTCACCGATTTCAAAGCCCGCCTCTCGCAATAGGTACCGTTTTACAGAAAAAAAACAGGTTCTTGTACCGCTAAAGAATGTATTTACCAGCTTTATCAAAACCCGTCTTTTTATCCGTTTCAATCTAGTCATTGTACTCTACCATCCTCATAAAATAGAAAGCTATTATAAAAGCTCCACCTGCGCCAGTTGAAAAAACCATACCCTCCATACTGCTTAGAATTACACAGCCAAGAAAGGCACAGCAAGCATCATAATTTATCCTATGACCTCTCTTCTTTCTTTTTACAATTGTCCGCAGGGTAGACTCCATTAAAAAAAAGAAGAAAAATGCAATTACTAATCCAAACATATAAATATAATCAATCATTATGTTGTGAGAATAAGCACTGCCATCTATTAGATAACGTCCGGTCAATGGCGATGATATTGCATCGTTCAAATACTTCAACCAGAGTATTTCCCGTCCATCAAGAAGTGTATTTCCCTGTGAATCGCGGAACCCCAAAAGATACAGTAGAACCGATAATATTACAACCAGTGCAGGAGACCATACACCAGCTTTAAGGATATATCTGTTGTACAAAATCTTACACGTCGGTAAAATGTGAAGGATTGTGATGAGAATCCAGATAACCTGTCCCGTGCGCATATCTGTCTGCCCCATAATCCACATCATCTGAAAATACATACCAAAACATATGATTCCGAGCCCCCGCCAGTGTTTCCAATATTTAATCTTATCTATTGCCAGCAGGAATGCCAATGAGAAAAACATTGCCCAGCAACCAACTGCCTGCGGATTAAAATCTCCGATTGTGATTGCAATGCCCCACCATGACGTCTTATGAGTATAAAATGCATAAGCGAAAATAATGCCTGCCACCACTAGCATCCACAAACCCGTTTCTGCTTCTCTTTTTTTCACAGGTCTCAATATCGTCCCATGCATTAATACACATGAACCCATTAATGTCATCAGCATTGTTGGCATTTCTTTCATATAATAGAGTACAAAGAAAACAACAAATATCAATACTGCAAGCGCAAAGACCACGCCTTTTACGCGCGACATTTGAGAAAAATAATGTTGCAAAACCAGGGCGTACCATACAAACAGACCTACAAATGCCATTTGGTAAAATGGAAACGGAACATCCATCAATAAAAACCCGGTGTCCGCACCAATCAAGGCAAATAGTATCGCAAGGATATAAAAAAAAGATATTGGATTCAATTTCAATTTATGTTCCATTATGTTTTAAAACTCTGTATAAATATAGTTTCTTGCTTTAAGCACTTTTGCTATTTTCATTGGTCCGCTTTCATAATTATAAGGCTTCTGATTTTTCATAAGTCTTGTTGCGGTTTTAACAAAGCGTTCCGCTGCAATCTCTGCGTTCCATTCTTTATTTATCGTTTCCTGTGCAGCCTGAGACATTACCTTCAAATCGACATTTCCGGAAACAATCAACTCCATAATCTTTTCGAGTTCTTTTTCGGTATCAAACAAAAAGCCATTTCTTCCGTTTTCAATCAGGACGCGGGATGCACCGGCCTTTTGGCTTGCGACAGGTACACACCCAGCGGCCATTGCCTCATTCAGAACTGCGCCCCAGCCTTCAAAATAGTCGCTAGAAAAGAGAAAAATATCGCTTTTCTTCATGTATTTTTGCACATTTTCTGGAGTGCAATTTCCAAGCAAATGCACGCAGTCACTCAATCCGATTTTATCCACTTTCTTTTGAATGATCGTCCGCAACTCACCATCTCCAGCCATTATCAAGTCAAACGATATCTCTCTTTTTTTCATCATTTGAGCTAATTTTATAGCCTGCTCCGGGTGCTTGATTGGTATCATTCGTGCTGCCCAAAAAACCTCTAACCTTCCCTCCTGAGAATTCCTTTCCACTGAACTTTTAGACGTAGCGGGAAGGTAAGCCCATTGAAAACATCTGTTTAGAGGAAACTTTAACAAAGATAATTCATATGGCGCATATGCTCCGATGGTTAAAAAATAAAGCTGTTTATCTTTATACTTTAAGAAACGATTCCATTTTTTCTTATAAGATGACGGAAGCCACCTGCGCCATAGCCCTTTTCTGTAAAATCTTTCGCTGCACAGAAAAGTCAGCTTGTCCGCTTGCATTCGAGCTTCAATAAACTTGTCGGGTGCATGTGCAACAATCGCAACATCCGCATCCTTAACAATATCTAATGCATTCCTTTCTTTTTCTTTCGACCCATACGCTTCTACCACGTACGGGACACCAATCTGACTATCTTGAAATCCCATTTTCTTTCGTTCTTCACCGAAAGGAGTCGTTGCCACAAAGCTGAATTTTTCAATATCACTATGCGAACAGAATGCATCACACAGCGGCTTCATGTGTGGATTTAAATAGTTAGATACCAATACAAGTTTCATTCAAGTCTTCACACCTTTTTTGAAAGTTCTTTTATCACATCAAGGTAGGTTTCAATATTGTGTTCCATACAGAAATTATCTAGAGCAAATTCATGTAATGCAGGTTGGTATTTTCCTTTTCCTTCAGCCAGCCCCGCACGAATCGCCTCCATGAAGCACTTTGTTTCGCCAAGTTCTACGGTTATCCCTCTTGTTTCTCCAACAAGTTCTGTACAAGCAGTGGTTTTATACGCAACCACAGGTGTTCCACAGCAAATTGCTTCTGCTGTTGTCTTGCCAAAAGTTTCTTGAATGGAGGGATTCACAAATACATCCGCCATCGCATAATATTTTGCCAGAAGTTCCGGCTGACGTATGGTTCCTACACAAAGCATATTAGACGGTACTTCTGTATTCTGCGAGACATTTCCAACCATGATAACTTTACTGTCCGGAAATTCTTTTGCCGCTTGTAACATCTCAGCAAGTCCTTTCCGGTCGCTCCAACCAGATGCAACGCCTAGCAAAATTTTTTGGCTTTGCTCAATACCAAGCTGTTTGCGCAATTCAGTCGTATCCTGAGGCTTAAAGGTTTCCAGATCGATCCAGTTATAAATGCGCTCGAGTATCGCTGCATCCTTCAAAATTGATTTCCTAGCTTCGCCAGTAATCCAGTCAGACACACCGACTACGCCAAGTTGCGGAATAGCATCAAACCATTTTTTCTTGTCCTGTAAGCATTTATGCGCAGTATCAAAGAACCAGCTCTTATTCCAATCATGTATTTGAGGACAACAGCGACAATCTTGTTGCCATTTTACACAATTGGATTGTGTAAAATGGCAACAATGTCCAGTGAAGTACCAGCAATCATGCAGAACAAGAATTGTCGGGATCTCATTTTGAGCTAAGTAACGGAATAGAAACGGAAAGTTAATACAGTTACTGTGCAGAACATGAACAATCACACCGTCAGGATTGTCCTTCTTCAAATGTGTTATGAGTTTTTTCGTTGAAAGTACTGAATAATATCCTTGCAATCCCGTGAGTCTTGACAACAAACCATGGAGCTTTTTATCAATCACATTCGAAAAGATTCGAACATTCGGATCGGCAGAAGGCTGCTCATTAAAGGATGCTGTATAAACAATGGATTCAAAATTATGATCTTTTAGCCATTGGTGCGTTTCCTTTACGTTACGGCCAGTACTATCGGCATTGCCATACGTTGCATTAATTTGGATAATTTTCATTGAACACTCCTGAATTTAGTCAGTTTCACCAATGATTTTAAAATCGTTTTTTATCATAGCATCTTGCTGATCTTTTCTAAAATTCTCTAAGCAACAATTTACAGCTTTTTCTTTATATATCATCAAGTATTCTTTGTCATTTACAATTTTCTTTATTGTTGTTTCGATTTCACCTTCGTCAGACACACAGATGGCAGCATCGTTCTGCTTTAGATATTGAAATCCTCCTTGCATTTTGTCGCATACAGCCATCACCGCACAGCTACTTGCCAAACAATCCACAATCTTTGTCGAAAAAGACATTCTCGTGAGCAAACGGTTCTTCAGATCAAAAGATTCCACATGAAGAGCAACATCGCCTTCTGAGTAGATTGTCTTTAGCTCTTCCTGATTAACGCTTTTATGAACAACACAACTGACCCCATCATTGAGTTTCTTGTCAACTTTTTTGTTCAATTCATTCGCTGTATAAATATCTAGCTGAATTTTTACGCCATCTTCGTTTTCTTTTCGAATTGCATCTGCTATTTTACTCAGTGTTTTCCAACGATTGAGGTAAATTCCTCCAGCATAAATCATTCGAATGGGTGTATGTACCGGTTGAACATTTGGTATTTCTTTTGACGAAACTGCCTTACGCAGAATTTTCATATTGGCATGAAAATCCTGTTCGCATTGTTTTTTTTGAATCTCTGTCATTGTATAGACAAGAGAATAGTACGGAAATGTTTTACGCATTTCGTAACGAACAAAAAAACGATTGATCCAGAAATATGGTGATAAACTAAATTGGTGCAATGTATAATTATCGTCCGAAATGTAGGAAATCACCTTTTTCCCCGTATAATCAGCAACATATCGAGTTAATTTCTGCATAAAAATTTTTGCGTAACATGGTGCAAATATTATATCCGGGTCAAATTCATTCAAAAAGTCATTAAGCTGTTCATTCTTCCAATTTGATGTATTCCATAAAACATCTCTTATCGCATAAAAAAGTCCCCACTTATGCTGATGAAAAAAACTATAGAATTTTTTATTAGGTGCAGCTACATCTTTATTTTCGTTTTTCTCAATATTTTCCACAGTAAATTTGCTGCCCACCGGCATATGACGGGACATCGCTTTTATCATCATGCTATCAGTCATTTGATAATACTTTTTGCATAATCGATTTTGTGGTTGACCAGCGCTACAGTATATCTGGGCAAATTCGTACCCGGTATCAGAAAAAATATTCGATAAGACATTTCCTCCGTTTGTACCATCCTGCCAAACCTCTTCCGATATAATCAATACACGCATTTACTCCACTCCATTAACGATTCCTCATGTACATATCCAAAACTCTTGAACATCCATCGATTCCCAAAATTTGTAACACGAAATTCACAAGTTTTACCTTTTTTGCCTTTCCATATTGCAGAACCCAACGATATTCTTTTAGAAATTCAAATGCAGTTTTTTTGTCATTTCCTTCCAAATAATTATACTGCCACAGCATAATTGAGTACTCGTATGCCGCAAAGCTCAGCACATCGCACTCTATCTCGCCTTTTGGTTCTCCTGCATAAGTTAGTTTTTCTACAGATTCGCAAACGAACTGCCCCAGTCCTTCAAATGATTTCATTGTAATCTTACTAGTGATAGAGCCTTGCCTTACTTGTCGATAATAATAGAAATCAACTGGAAGAGCATCAAATGAATTCGCTGATAAAATACAGTCACGAATAAACCCAAGATCCTCACTGATTCTTCGATCTTTTGGAAAATAGAGGTTATTCCGTTTTAAAAAGTCAGTCCGGAAAAGCTTTGTCCATGCGCTTCCAGGATACTTGTTCATCTCTGATAGATACCGAATCGCCGCTGATTTTCCTGCACGAAGTTTCTCTGATATAAAGGTATCATCTAATGGTGAGCATCTTCCATTCGGAAACACCTTCCATGCTTTCAGAAAACATACATCTGCATCAGAATTTTCCATCCACAACAGAATTTTTTCGATGCATCCATTTCCAATAAAATCGTCTGAATCCACAAAGGTAATGTATCGACCGTTTGCAACGCAAAGCCCCGCATTTCTAGCCGCAGAAAGACCGCCATTTTGTTGATGAATCACACTAATTTCAGGAAATCTTTCCGCAAACATATCACACATTTTCCCAGAGTTGTCCGTTGAGCCATCATCTATGAGAATCACTTCAACTTCGGACACACATTGATTCATAATGCTCATAACACACTGTTCCAGATAGGATTCCACATTATAAACCGGGATGATAAACGTCAACAGTTTTTCACTCGTAGCGATTTCTTCCGTCATTCTTTTTCTCCTATCAGCACTTCCATGTAAACACATTTCATGTACTCGCTTACATTCTCAGTATCATACCTTTTCAACATTTCCCGGTTCTGTGCACACTCTTGCTCGGTCTGCACACCATTCGCCGCATCTTTCAGCAATTGGCAGAGCGCACTTTCATCCGTTGGTTCAAACAAATACCGGCTATTCTTCAACAGATCCACATTTCCACGGATACGACTAGCGATACATGGCAATCCCGCTGCCATTGCTTCCATTAACGAAACAGACAGTCCTTCTCGGAATGAAGGGAACACAAAGCAATCGCAGGCTCTTAGAATTTCGCTCACGTCGGTCCGGAATCCCAACAGCTTCACCTTCTCGGAAATTCCCAATTTTTGTGCTAATTCAAAGTGCTGCTGCTTTAATTTTCCTTCGCCGCAAATCAAGTAATAGCTATTGGGGATATCTGCTTTTGCCAAGGTACGGATCACCGTAGCATGGTTTTTGTTTTCATTCAGTTCCCCTACGGATATAAACACAAACGCATCCTGCGGAATCCCCAGTTCCGCCCGCTTTGTCGCCCGGTCAACCTGCGCAGAAGAAATCTTCTTCACATCCACACCAATGCCGGGAACATAGTATGCTTTTCCACGCAGAGGAAACTTCTGCGCCGCTGCAAAATCCTCCTGATTGATGGTAATTTGTGCATCCGTATAGCGAGCCAGAAAGGTTTCTGCTGTCTGGTAGATCAGTTTGTTTTTTAGTGGGCATCCCTTGTAAAAATGAAAACCATGTGCAGTATAAATTACAGGAACTGTATGTGTTGCATTTGCAGCTAACCTTGCCAAAGCACCAGCCATCGGTGTGTGACAGTGCACCCCTGAAAATTTTTCTTTTACCATTAAATCCTTCAACTGGCGATACGCCTTAATATTTGCCGGAATATTATAAGGCGAGCGCACAAAGTCAATTTGATGCAAGATCACTCCGTTTTCTTGAATTATCTTTATCGCACCAGAGAACATATCCTCCTGCTGATAGTTTGTTGCATAGTGAACTTCAAATCCCATCGACTGCAACAATCTCACATCATTTAGTTCAAACTGCACCAAAAATCGGCTGTAATGAGCCACAATCAGAATTTTCTTCATTTCTTGCTCTCCTCACACTTTTCCTGACCCATCGCCGTAGTCGCGCCTTCCGCCACACCTTCAGTACTCTCCGGCATGAACAAAATTTTCACGGTTGCCAGCATAATTTTCAAATCCTCGATCAGACTGGGATGCGCAATATACATCAAATCCATTTGCAGCTTATCGTAGGGGGTGGTGTTGTACTTGCCGTACACCTGCGCATAACCGGTCAGACCAGCTTTTGCCTGCAGGCGCAGAGCAAACTCCGGCATCTCCTCGCAGTACTGTGCGGCGATCTCCGGGCGCTCCGGGC
>ERZ791746.801-NODE-801-length-24773-cov-3.132495_pt1 | contig 24773 bp, 16 predicted proteins | sample MGYA00510038_ERZ791746 | MGnify/ENA primary metagenome ERZ791746 (study PRJEB30046, sample SAMN00792018) | human gut metagenome | study: EMG produced TPA metagenomics assembly of the A metagenome-wide association study of gut microbiota in type 2...
CTGATGACTTCCCTTGCAGAACCAATGCTGGTTCCTGTAAATACATGGCCATCTTCTAATATCAGAAATGCTTTCATACAATCTCCCTTTCTTATATCATTTTCTTTCTTATTTTATCCTAAATCTTCAAGATTGTATCATAGCAAAATGCTTTTTTCAACAAAATATGAGCAAAAAAAAATTCTGTTGTGCTGAAAAAAATTGCACAACAGAAAAAGCTACTGGATCCGAGTCTGAATAAAAGAGACATCCTGTGCCTCACAGCCAACCTTATACGCAACTCTGGTATTCGTAACAAAAGAAAAAAATAATGCAGGAGATGGGACTTGAACCCACACGATCTTGCGACCACAGGCACCTGAAGCCTGCGCGTCTGCCAATTCCGCCACTCCTGCATTTCTTATGTTTCAATCGCTCTCTCGCGACTGCTTGATTATAATACAACACATTCAGTCAAATGTCAACACTAATTTTCAAAAAAATTTGAAAAATTTAAAAAATATATTTTTGTATCTTTTAGGATTCCGGCATAGATTTGTTCTTAGTCCATTTTGGTCTTTTTAACTATTCCAAGGGAACCGCAATTTATAATGAAATCAACCGTTATCCACCTGTGGCTGACGGCTGATACTATTTATACTTTTACACCAGAGAAATGAAATATGACGTACAAAAGAATCAGAGAGCTGCGGGAAGATCATGATCTGACACAGAAATACATGGCTCACTATCTCAATGTGATCCAGCGTACCTACTCACGTTATGAACGAGGGGAAAGAATCATCCCTCCTGATGTCTTATGCAAAATTGCAGACTTCTATAATGTAAGTGTAGATTATCTGCTGGAACGCACAGATACAAAGCAGCCTTATCCTCCCTCACTGCTCTCCAGAAAAACAAAAGACACCTAGCGCACTGTGCCAGGTGTCTTTTGTTTTCTGTCTCAGATTATTTTTTCCTATATGAAAATAAATTTCCTGCTGCCCACAGAATGGTACCTGCAACAATACATACGTCAGACAGATTAAATACGATCTTACGAATTTCTTTGTTCTTCACATTCAGGCTCACATAATCTGTAACATATCCTTTATTTTGACGGTCTGTGTAGTTGGACATTCCACCACCCAGGATCATGGCAAGACCGGCTCTGCTAAGCTTATTTCCGCCGTGGAGAAGCTGGTGCCAGTATTCCCCTGCCACACAGCCCATACCAGCTGCTGCAAGCTCCTGGCAATTCTCCCTGCCGATTTTTACCTTACCAAGAATCTTATCTTTATTGTGACAGTTCCGAAGGAGCAGTCTGCCTCCCAGCACTTCTTCTTTGCTTCCCTGAAGGCGGGTACTGTCAATATGTTCTTTTATCTTATAATCCAACAGAAAAATTCCGCCGGCAATTGTTAGCGAAAGCATACATGCAGCCTCCTTATTTACCTGGAAAATCCTGACCACTTTTCTCAGTTTCTGTTGAGACCTTTTCTTCCTCTGTACCTGCCTCATTCTCTGCCTGCTTCTCTTCTGTCTCTTCTACAGGTTCTGCAGTCTCAGTGTCCACCACATCGCCCTCAGCTTTCTCTGGTTCCGGAGTCGGGCATACAGAGCCACAGTATGGACAAAAGGAGACACTTCTGTCTACAGCTTTTCCACATGCCGGACAGATTTTCCGTCCCTTCATCTCCGCTGCTGCATCCTTATATCCGTCAATAATATCCAGATGCTGCTCAATCTCTTCACAGAACCCTTTAAGAGCTTCTTCTACTTCTGCACCTTCTTTGTACTTCTCAAAGATCACATTTCCAATGTCTGCTTTCAGTTTCTGTACCATCTGCTCTTCACTGGAAATCTTGCTTCTGATCTTCTGTGCCTCATAAAGCTGACCGGCTTTTTTTCCAAGATCCTTGGTTGTCCTTGTAATTGTGTCACTTAACTCGTCAAAAAAATCGCGTGCCATAATACCATCTCCTTTACATATAAAAAGTGTTGTAACTATTCAGTACTTTTACGGCTAAAAGCTGTCTCCTGAACAGCTGCAAAGTGATGAAACACCTGTTTCCCTGTCTACTGAGCCATCCCGATCAGGGGAATTTCCTGTCCGCGAAGCAGGATTCTCGGACCGCCTGTACCTTCAATATATCCTCTGGTAATGATCACCTGTCCAATACTGTCATCTTTCGGAATCTCATACATGATATCCAGCATATATTCCTCCAGAATGGCGCGAAGACCTCTGGCTCCAGTGTGCTTCTCCAGTGCCTTGGCCGCAATCGCGTGAAGCGCATCCTCCTCATAATCCAGCTTCACCTCATCCAGGGCAAGGAGCTTCTGATACTGTTTCAGAATTGCATTCTTCGGTTCCTTCAGAATCTGCACCAACATATCCTCATTCAGTCCGTCCAGTGTATATATAATCGGCAGACGTCCTATAAATTCCGGAATCATGCCAAATGCACGGATATCATCTACTGTCACCTTCTCCAGAATATGTGGATCATTGTCATATTTATCCTTCAGGTCTGCGTAAAAACCGATAGATGCCTGCTTATTCAGTCTCTCCTTGATAATATTCTCCAGATCCGGGAATGCCCCTCCACAGATAAACAGAATATTTCTGGTATTTACCGTTACCATAGGAACCATGGCATTTTTGCTGTTGGCTCCGACCGGCACCTCTACCTCACTTCCCTCCAGAAGCTTCAAAAGTCCCTGCTGAACCGCTTCACCGCTTACATCACGCTGATTGGTGTTCTTTTTCTTGGCCAGCTTGTCAATCTCATCAATAAAGACAATCCCATGCTCTGCTTTCTCCACATCATTATCTGCTGCAGCAAGAAGCTTGGAGATCACACTCTCAATATCGTCACCAATATAGCCTGCCTCTGTAAGAGAAGTAGCATCTGCAATAGCCAGCGGCACGTCCAGAAGTCTGGCAAGAGTTTTTACCAGGTAGGTCTTTCCGCATCCGGTAGGTCCGATCATCAGCATATTGGACTTCTCTATCTCAATCTCATCCATAGTGTCTGTAGCCACACGCTTATAATGATTATAGACAGCAACAGACATTACTTTCTTGGCTCTCTCCTGACCAATTACATATTCGTCAAGGCTTGCCTTGATCTTATGTGGTGCCGGGATCTTCTTAAGGTCAATCTCTGGCCTGGCATCTTCTTTTTTCTTCTTTACTTTCTTCGGACGAGGAATTGCATCCTGAATACTGCCAAGATTAATCATACTCACATTAGGCATATTAAGAAGATCGTTCAGATTCAGTCCGTTATTCATCTGCTGGGTCATGGTGTCAAAGCTTTTCTGCATACAATCATTACAGATATGTATATTGTTAGGAAGCTCGATCATTTTGCCTGCCTGGCTCTCCGGACGATGACAGAGAAAACAGAATTTCTCATAATCGCTGTCATCTTCGTGATCATCGTTCTTCTCTGTTATATCGCCATCGATGATTTCGTCTTTTTCATCGTCAAAATGTTCAGTCATATAATTATTTCCTTTCCTGCTGCTGTTATCAGGCTAACCAGCAGTCTTTCCTATCTTATGTAAAAATCATTTTTGTTTTCTTATTGTACCATACTTTTCTCTGATTTAGAAATTAACTTTTTATAAAATGTGAAAAGGGGAGCCTTATCAGCTCCCCTTGCATATTACTGATTACCATCCGGTCTTGCACTCAATGTAACAGTTACTGTCGATTCCTCATACTCTCCGTTATTTAACCGTGCCACCTCAATTTCGATTTCTTCACCAGCTGAATAATACTGAAGCTTATCGTTGATATCAGCCTTACTTGAAACCTTCTGGCCATCCAGCTTGGTAATAATATCACTTTTCTGGATTCCGGCATTATCTGCTGCCTCTCCCGGATACACATCCATAACAAATGCACCAGATGGCATATTATACATCTGGATTGCTTCTCTGGAAAGATCGGCGAATTTAACTCCCAGATAGCCAATCTGTGACTCATCTGAAACTTTATCCCTTGTCTTACGATTCATAAGTTCTTCCAGAATGGGCTGTGCCTTGGAAATCGGAATGGCATATCCGGTTCCCTCTATACTGCTTGATGCAATTTTGGCACAGTTAATTCCAATCAATTCTCCCTGCATATTTAAAAGGGCACCACCACTGTTGCCAGGATTGATTGCTGCATCTGTTTGGATCAGCTCCTCATAAGTATTGGAATCGGACTGAACAGTGCGATCCAGGGCACTTACCCAGCCAGATGTTACAGTCTGACCATAACCAAGTGCATTACCAATGGCAACCACCTGCTCACCAACAGCAAGATCATCCGAATTGCCAAGCTGGGCAATTTTAATCTGGCTCATGGTTTCTTCCGGAATGTCACTTTTTTCAACTGCAATCACCGCAAGGTCTGTATCCTCGTCAGTTCCTTTTATCTTTGCGGAAACTGCACCATCAATATTCAAGTCTCCATTTCCATTTATATAATTCTCAGTTTCCTGTTCTGCACTTACCACATCACTTCCGATAAAGCAGACACTCAGTGTAGTAGCGCCCTCCACTACATGATTGTTGGTAGCAATGAGAAGTTCATCATCATTCTCTCCGACAATAATACCAGAACCGCTTCCTGTACTGGGATATTCCATTCCATAGCCGAAAAAGCTGCGAATTTCCTGCATGCTTACTGAAGTGATTGCCACGACTGAGGGCATTGCAGCCTGGGCAACCCCTGCAACAGGACCTTTTTCATTTGCTACGATTTCTGCATTGATGCCTTCGCCTGCATCTGTGCTTTCTTCTGCCGTGGTACTGGCAGATGCTGAAGAAGTAAGTGTCTCTGCAGACCCTACTGCAGTCTGAGTTTCTTTCTTAAAATATTTATCCGACACCATATTCACTGCCTGAAATACCAGACCTGCCACCAGACCAAAAATCACAGCCAGCGTAATAGTATTTCCTGCTTTCCTTCCAAAACCGGAAGATGCTGCCTTATCATTATGAAGTCTGTGATGTCTTCCTTTCTTTTTTTCCTCAGGCTTCTTCTCCTGTTCATCAACCTGATAATGCGCATATCTGGGTTCCGAAGATTGGGACTCAAAACCGCTGTCTTTGGATGAATTTCCGGAAGTATCTGAATTGTTGCTGGAAGCGTAATAATTTCCATTGTCTGTGCTTCCTGCACCATCTGAATTTCTGCTGCTGGTATATTTGTAATGATAAGTTACATTTTCATTCAATTCATCTTCGGGGGCCGCTGTCTGATCCGATGCAGCCGATCCGGATTCATCTGTATTCTCTGGCTGTTGGGAGCTGCCATCCGTTTTCTCTGGCTCCTGTCCCCAATTCCATTCATCACTCATTTTCTGCTCCCTTCTATGTTCATAAACAGTGCTGCTGTTCACGTTGGAATCTGCAGCATTCTGTAACATTTTCTTTTATTTATGATACAAGTTTAGCAAGCAATTGTGTTGAAAATGTGATAGATTCATTAAGAAAAGGTGACACGAAAAAAAGTGTCACCTTTCATAGCCACAGTCCCTATTCACGAAGTGCATAACTGTAAAAACATTGAACAGTTACTCGTTTTTCCAATATTCACGGTTCATAGTACAAAACAAAATCACCTTTTTCGGCAGCTTTTTATATCTTTTTCCAAGAAAATATCCCATATATTTGAAGCCACTTTGCCCTGCCAGCTTGGGAATCTGCCAGATATGCCCTGTTTTTATAAGATGAGCCAGGCTCTTTTTCACAAGGCGAAGTCCCTCTCCCTCTGATGGTACTCCCTCAAAAATCTCCGGATGATCTGCCTGGGAAACACCCAGATCAAAATTCCGGTGAAACTGCTGTCTGCATGAATAATTGTGTGAATGGATCACACAGGCATCTGCAGCATAGGCAATTCCATATCCCCGCTTTGCCATAGTTCCTGCATAGATCATGTCTTCATTAAAGATAGCTTTTTTTACAAAACCGCCAATTTCCTCATAAATACTTTTCTTATAAGCTGCACACACATTGGAGCAAAAATAAGTTTTTATTCCATATATGCCAGTATCTTTTTCCCATTTTATAGAAGAAGTTTCCGGATAATTAAATCTTCTGGTGTATTTTTCCAGATAAGCACAGTCCTCCCGAGCCAGCTGTCTTGCGTAGGCCGCTCCAACTTTGGAATTTTCCTGCAGTGGACGGATCAGATTTCCAATCAGATTTCTGTCTGCCGGAACTGCATCCTGAGTCATAAATACCATAATATCTGAATCAGACAGTCTTGCTCCCCGGCATCTGGTTCCACCGTGGTCAAAATCCGCCTTTTTCAAATGTACCACGTTCACTTTTGGAAATTTTTTCTCCCAGGCCGTGTTCCAGAATTTCTCTTCTGTATTCATAACAAGAATTTTTTCCACTGGATAATTCTGTGTGGAAAGAGAATCCAACAACTTCTCAAATTCTTTTCCCGGACGGTATGCAGGAATAATTACGTCAACTGTTTCCATAGTATCTCTCCTCTTTCAGGCTCTGCACGAATAAATATACTTTCGCAATATGGTAACACTGCTGGCAGAGCGCACATCCTTTTCGCGAAAAAGGGACCACTTCCTTTCGGATGGTCCCTTTAAATTTTCAATCATGGAATATTTATCTACTGATCAATATCCGCTTCCATCTTCGAAACCGCCATCGCCGGAGCTGTCTCCACTATAATCTCCGCCGCTGTAGTCTCCTCCATTATCGTAACTGCTGCCAGAATCACTTCCACTGTCATAACTGCCATCGCTATAATCGCCGCTATCGTCTCCACTATAGTCGTTTCCGCTGTCATAGCTGTTGTTGTAGCTGTTATCATAGCTATTGTCGTAATCGCTTCTACCATAATCGTTGTAATCATAGTTTCCGCTTCCGTCACCCTGCCATACAATATCAGAAGAATTTCCTGCTTCATTACTTGCAATCGGAGACTGGTCAACCAAGGTATCTGCACCGCCTACAAGCTCAATGATCCGGGCATTCGCCTCCACAATGTTCTGTGACGGCTGGTAATTCTCGTCAGCACCATACAGAAACTTATGAAGTTCCTTTACATTATCCTCCAGCGTGTCTGCAACAACCATGCTGGCCTTCTTCACATCCGCAAATTTGTACTTGGCTGGGAAACCGGTAGTATCTGCAATGTTATACCCCATCAGCGTCGGAATCAGGTTCAGAATCTCAGTCTTCGTGATGGATGTGGAAATCATAGGAAATACCTCGTCCATAATATTGAAAATGGTGGTAATTCCTGCTGCCTTTGCTTTGTCAACCATCATTCCGATCACACGGCGCTGACGCTCAGTACGTCCCATATCCATGCTTGCAGTGTAACGGATACGACAGTAAGAAACTGACTGTACACCATTCAGATGGTATGTTCCAAGGATTTCCTCCTCGTTCTCCGGCTTGGGATCCGGCAGTTCTACTGGCGTGTAACTTTTGCCGGTCTCCTGGGAAGTTTCTATACAATAGTCATTCATAAACACCATTTCCGCATAGGAAAGAGGAATATCAAGACCGCCAAGTGCATCTATTGCAGCTACCATTGCATTAAAATTAACAGTTACGTAATCCGTAATTTTCAGGTCAAGCATGGTATTCAGCATGGAAATGGCCTGTTCCGGACCGCCATATGCGTAAGCAGCATTTGCCTTGGTATAAGTATCATTTCCAATATCCAGAAGAGTATCACGATATACGGAAGCAAGTTTCACCTCTTTGGTATCATTATTAATACTTGCAATGATAATGGTATCACTGTTCTGTGCATCAAGCGCAGCATTCTTGGAGCGCTGGTCGATTCCGAAAAGTGCATAAGTTGTATAGCCAGACATCTGTGGTGCTGTCACATTCGTAACAATCTTGCTCTCATCCAGCTGAGGTGTCTCAATCTTGTTCAATCTGGAATCAATCTGTCCATATACATACAATCCGCCAATAAACAGCAAAAGACAGATAATTTCCACAATAAACAAAGCAGTCCTCTTTTTTCTACCAGGTCTTGCCATTTTTCTTTCCTTTCTCAATACGCATTCTTATTAATGAATCCTTTAAAGATCGTCATAAACATTATCTTGATATCAAGCCCTACAGTCCAGTTCTCGATATAGTAAAGATCACACTCAATCCTCTTGCGGATGGAAGTGTCACCTCTGTATCCGTTTACCTGTGCCCATCCGGTCAGCCCGGGTCTTACCTGGTGCTTCACCATATATCTCGGAATCTCTTCACGGAACTTTTCCACAAAAAATGGTCTCTCAGGTCTTGGCCCTACCAGACTCATATCTCCCTTAAAAATATTAAAAAGCTGGGGAAGTTCATCAAGGCTGGTTCTTCGCATAAATCTGCCGATTGCTGTAACCCTGGGATCATTTTTTACTGTCCAGGCTTTCTTCTCCTCTGCCTCCGGCTGAATCTCCATAGAACGGAATTTATACATCCAGAAAGTCTGATTATGGAGACCCACACGTTCCTGACGGTAGATCAGCGGTCCAGGAGAAGTGAGCTTTATCAGCGCACATAGTACCAGCATGATCGGCGACGCCACAATAATTCCAATAATGGAGCCACAGATATCCATTATTCTTTTTATCATGGCATTAAAAGTATTACTAAGAGGAACATACCGGATATTGATCACCGGAAGTCCCAGAATATCCTCTGTATATGGTTTCGTAGGAATAATCTTATTATAATCCGGAATAAATTTTGTATGCACTCCTGATTTCTCACAAAGCGCTACAATCTCCTCCAGTCGGTAATATTCACTTAATCCCAGTGTAATCGCAATCTCGTCAAGCCTGTTCTCCGGCAGGATCACGTTTAGATTGGCAATTCTTCCGATCACCTTGACGCCTTTATACATGGTACCTGCAGTAATATTGTCATCCAGAATGCCTCTTACCACATATCCCCACTGAGGGTTCTGCTGAATGCGGTCAATATACTCTTCTGCTGCCCGGCTGTACCCAACCAGCACTACCTGTTTCTGGTTCAGTCCTTTCTTTCGCATTTTGCGCAGGCTGTAGAAAATGAACATTCTTGCTCCCCAGCTTGCCACAATGCAGATTCCATAAAACATATACAGTACAGAACGGGAAATATCGCCTTCTTCAATGGTATACAAAATAAATGTAGTGATCAGAATACCAAGAGAATTGGCTTTTACAATATTAGACAGCACAAGACGTCTTCCCTGCATCCGCATTGGTTCATACAGTGAAAACGCATGATACAGCAGAATATATGCCGGCAGGATAAATACCAGTGCAGACATATACTGCTGGAAGCTTCTGGCCCGGACAGCATTTGCTGCAAAAGGTCCGATAAATCTCAGCGCCCAGGCAAACATATAAGATAACGTAATTACACAGGCATCTATAACGACATGGAGCCGACTGAAGTTCTTCTGATTATCTTTAATCAATCTCTGCCACCTCTGCCCTTCTTCGCATGTTGCTGGTTCTGTCACTCACAGCAACCTTCACAAACCTGTTCCTGCTGCGCGTTTCATCCACATCTCACGCTTTAAGCACTATCTGGTCTGTGACTTTCTCTATCTTATAATAGATAAAACAGAATTGCAATAAATTCTTCATACATTAACACGAAAAATAGTTACGAAATAATAACGAATCACTTCTGCACAAACTTTTTATACCATAAATCTGTAAATTATATTCCACCACAGTTCCAGCTGGATTCTGGCGTATCTTCCAAGATTTCTCATGTGGAACTTCACTTTTTTATTTCTATGACTGATCTGGAACCCATTTTTGATTCCTGCCACATACTCCCTGCCCATTCCCTTCTGGGAAAAAAACAGGATCTTCATGCCAAAGCCCGGCACCAGAAAAGGAAGATTCAAAATAATCTGAAGAACCGGCATATTTTTGTAGATCAGATAAATATTATTTCTTGAAGAATATCTGGTCTTAAACTGATTGTATCTGGATCCGCTTGTTCCGCTGCCTACATGATAGACCAGTGCAGCTGGCACATACCAGTTCTCATATCCAAAGATCCTGGCACGATAGCCCACATCAATATCTTCCAGATATGCAAAATGCTCTTCATCAAAATATCCGATTTTCTCAAAAACCTTCTTACGGTAAATAGCTGCGCCAGCGCATGAAGCAAATATCCGCCCTTCCTTCTCAAAGGAATGAATATCCTTTCCTTTGCCCCGGGCATATGCCCAGCCAAGAGCAGAATAATAATTTCCTGCATCATCCAGTTTATTCCGGTCATGATAACAGATCATCCTTGCACTGCAGGAGAAGGCCTTCTTATGACGCTTTATAGCTGCCAGCATTTCCCCCACAAAATTCTTATCTACTTCTGTATCGTTATTCAAAAGGAGCACATAAGGTGTCCGTGATGCATAAATCCCCTCATTTACAGCTCTTGAAAAGCCGAAATTATCTGGCAGCTCCACAATGTGTACCCAGGGAAAGTTCCCCATTACAAAGGCAACGCTTCCATCTGAGGATCCATTGTCCACCAGAATGGTCTCAAAATTCTGAAACGCCTGCTGCTCCAGGCTTGAAAGCACACCCTCCAGATATGCCATCCCATTATAATTGGGAATAATGACTGATACTTCCTGCATAATGTCTTCTTAGTCTTCCTCCTTTTTGCCGGTCATGCCCGGAAGTGGTCTTAAAGAATAATTCCACTTGGTCAGGGAAAGATTCTTATTATAATTGGGATCACCGTTCTTCAGAATATCGATCCAGTTACATCTCATATATTCGATTTCCCGCTGGAAACGTCTGACTTTCACCTCATTGTTCTCTGCTCCGCGGGTCTTGGATTCCATATGGTAAAGCCTTGCATAAGGATCATAAACCACCAGATAACCTGCTTTCGTAGTCTTCAGGCACAGATCCACATCGTTAAAGGCGACTGCAAGTTCTTCTGTGAAGCCGCCCACTTTTTCAAAAGCACTGCGCTTCATCATCATACAGGCTGCAGTTACAGCGCTCATATCCTGTAAAATAGACGCCTTGTGGAGATATCCGGTACGATCCGCAGGCATATCCACAAACATATGACCTGCAATTCCACCAATTCCGATCACACAGCCTGCGTGCTGGATGGTATTGTCCGGATAGATCAGTTTCACACCTACTGCTCCCACTTCTCTTCGCTGACACACACCCAGCATTTCTCCCATCCAGTCCTCTGTAATGACCGTTACATCATTATTTAGAAAAAGGAGATATTCACCTCTGGCATTTTTAACCCCAAAGTTGTTGATCGCGGAATAGTTGAATTCCTTTTTCCAGCAGATCAGATGGATCCTGGGATCCTCTGAAATCTTCCTGTAATAATCAAAAATCTCATCTGTAGTGCTGTTATTCTCCACGATAATGATCTCATAATTGTCGTAGAGTGTGTTCTTCTTAATAGATTCCAGGCATTTCTCCAGAGTTTCCTTCTCGTCTTTATTGGGAATGATAATGGAAACAAGCGGATGTCCCTGTACCGGGTATTTCACTCTGTAAAATCCAAGATCCGGAGTATGGCTTACAGTGCCTTTTACTCCAGTCCTCTCAAGATGTGCCTCGATAGCACGTTTGCCTGCTTCAAAAGCGTACATCTTACTTGCAGGATTATCAGCAGTAGATGCCTTGTGGGTACGCCAATGGTACAAAATCTCCGGTACATGCACCACTTCCCTGGCTTTTTCCACACAACGGAAAATAAAATCATAGTCCTGTGCTCCGTCAAATTCCCTGCGGAATCCGCCCACTTCTTCTACAAGCTGCCGCCGCACAACAAAAAAGTGACAGATATAGTTATTGGAACGAAGCAGATCAATATTAAAATCTGGCTTCAGGTGCGGCTGAAAATGCTCATCCAGTTCAGCAGTCACCTTATCCTCATCTGTGTATACTGCATCCCCGTGCTCATGCTGGTTCAGTGCATTCACAACCTCGTAAAGAGCATTTGGCGCAAGAAGATCATCATGATCCAGAAGCCCCACAAATTCTCCCTTTGCCATGGCAAATGCAGCATTGGTGTTCTCTGCAATCCCTTTATTCTCAGTGAGTTCCTGCCAGCGTACTCTCCTGTCCCTGCTGCTGTATTCTTCCAGCACTTTTCTCATGGACTGATCTTCCGGACTTCCATTGGCAATGCAAAGCTCCCAGTCCTCATAGGTCTGTGCTTCTAGTGAATCGATCATCTGCCGCAAAAATAATTCCGGAGTACGATAAGCCGGAACTACCACGCTGATAAGAGGTGCGTAAGCAAATTTTTTCTTTCTTTGTTTGTCAAGGACCGTCTGGTCCGGCACATATGCCGCGTACCAGGGACCATAAGGGATCTCCTCCGGCTCAAAGCGCTCGTGCAGCCGTATCCAGAACTCCCTTGGACCATAATGCTTCAGATACAAAAGTCCCTTCTGGATCATGTAAGGAGATAATTTTTTGAAGAAACGAGACCACTGGATCCGTCCCTCTGATCCGTTTTTATCGCTCATATTAAAATCCTTTGCTTTTATAATGACCCTATTTTAACATTGAAGAAACAATTTTGCAAGGAAGCTGTAAAAGAAAGGTTGAATTGAACCACATTTTAGGATATGATTATATTTGTATTATATTTTTCTATTTTACAGGAAAAATATACTATATGTTATACTTGCAGCAGAATTGTATCTGCACTGTCAGAAAGAGTGTTACCATGTTGTTCACAGACAGCACTGCAGATACCCTTATTTTAATACAGGAGTTCATTATACTATGAAAAAGCGAAAGATAACCTCAGTTTTTCTGGCTCTTGGTCTTTTTGCATCTCTTCTTTTCCAGGTTCCCATATCTGCAGAAGAGGCAGACCAGAGTGCAGCAGTTGAAGCATCAGGTACCATATCTACCAATTCCATTTCCGGATGGCCCCAGGCTTCCGATATTTCTTCTGAAGCGGCTGTAGTCATGGAGAATACCACCAATACCATTCTCTATTCCAAGAATGCAGACGAAGTACTTTTCCCTGGAAGTACAGTCAAGATCATGACCTGTCTTCTGGCTCTTGAGAATACACAGCTCACAGATGAGGTTACCATGACCGCCACCGGAGTTTCCGGTGTCACAGACGGTGGTGCCAGTATTTCCTCACAGGTTGACGAGGTCTTCACTGTAGAGCAGTGCCTGTATGCCATTATGGTTGCCTCAGCCAATGATATTGCACTGCAGATTGCAGAGCATGTAGGCGGTTCTGTAGACGGCTTTGTCCAGCAGATGAATACCCGGGCACAGGAGCTTGGATGTACCAATACCGTATTCACGAATCCCACCGGACTTCCGGATGACAACCAGCACACTACAGCCCACGACATGGCGCTGATCATGCAGGCCGCCATCCAGAATGAGTCTTTCAGAACCATCGCAGCAGCCACCAGCTACACGATCCCTGCCACCAATAAAGCGGCAGCCCGTAACCTGACCAGCAAATTCACCATGACAGATACTGGCAGCACCGGATTTTATGAAGGATGTATCGGCGGTAAGGAAGGTTATACGGAAGCCTCCGGAAGTACACTGGTATGTGCAGCCCAACGAAATGGCATGACTCTGATCAGCGTAGTCCTGAAAGGTGCTTCCGGTCAGACAGCTCCTGATGCAGCCTCTATTCTCAATTATGGATTCGATCAGTTTGTAACTTTATCCCTTGGAGACAGCGATTTCAGCATTATCTCCGGCGGTGATGTAGTAGTTCCAGCCGGCACCGGTGCCGATAGCCTTACCACAGAAGATTCCCAGAACGGCGACCAGATTGACCGCACCTACCTTTTTAACGGCACTTCTGTGGGATCTGCAGTCCTTGAAGTTGTTCAGTCTGATGATACTGCTTCCGTCCAGGAAGGTCAGCAGCACATGCAGGCGGCCAAGGACTACTCCGATAATCACACTGAAATTCCGTATTTTGTAATTGCCGGTGTATTCTTACTTCTTCTGATTCTTTTGATCTGGAGGATCGTGAAAATTGTAAAATCCTAATAAAAAACCCAGTCAGGACAGGGTATCTTCCTCTCCCGACTGGGTTTTTATATTAGTTCTGCATCAAACTATTTCATCCTTCTTCTCATACGCCATCCTGAATGCACAATCTCCTCTCACAATACTCAGATTCGGATTGTAATACGGATCACCCTTTTTCAGAAAATCTCTGTAACGTTCCCGGAAATGATCCACCTCTTTCTGAAGACGCGCCTTCTTCTCCGGCGTATTCTCCAGTCCGCGTGACTTAGATTCATAATGGTACAGGCAGGCCTCCGGAGTAAATACAACCAGTTTACCAAGTGCCCTTGCCCTAAGACAGAAGTCAATATCATTCAGTCCCACTGCAAAGCTTTCATCCAGCCCATGAAGTTCCTCAAAAACGCTTCGCTTCACCATCAGACAGGCGCCTGTTACTGCGCTCTCATCCTGTGTAGTTGCCAGTCTCCACAAATATCCTGTGGCATATCTGTCATATCCGGTAAGAATATGTCCTGCAAAACCTGCGATTCCTACCACGACACCAGCATGCTGAACCGTATTATCCGGGTAAAGGAGCTTGGCTCCTACAATGCCCACATCCTCTCTCTGGCAATAGCCCATCATGTTCTCCAGCCACTCTGGAGTAATAACCTCTGTATCATTATTCAACAGAAGTAAATAATCTCCATCCGCATATTTTGCACCAAAATTGTTGATTGCTGAATAGTTGAAGGGACCATCCCATGTAACCACTTTTGCCTGAGGATACCGCTTCTCAAGTTCCTCATAATAGTGGAAGGTCTCTTCCTTCTCACTGTTATTCTCAATTACGATAATCTGGATATTTTTCCAGGTGCTCTTCTCCAGAATGGAAGTCACACATTTATTCAGATCCTCTGTATGATCCTTATTCGGAATCAAAATTGATACCTTCGGGTCACCCTCTATAACAAAATGGGTTCTGAAAACGACCGGGCATCCAGTGTATTCCACCTCTGCCTTAATTCCCATGCGCTCATAATGCCCTGCAAGAGCCTTTTCTCCTGCGATCACTGCATATGGCTTGTCATCCGGATTGCCCGCTGTGGAACCCTCATGGCTTCTCCAGTGATACAGAATTTTGGGAATATGGCGGATCTTCTCACTGTCTGTATGCTCCGTGCAGCGAAGCAGAAAATCAAAGTCCTGAGAACCGTCATATTCTGGTCTCAGAAGTCCTGTTCGATCGAGAAGCGTTCTCTTTACAACCACCAGATGGCAGATATAATTTACGCAGCACAGATAATCAGGGTTAAAATCCGGCTTAAAATGAGGGAAAAGCCGATTTCCTCTTATATCAATAATATCCTCATCGGAATAAATAAGATCCGCCTCCGGATGCTGTGAGATCTCCTTCGCCATCTGATAAAAAGCTTCCTCTGCCAGGGTATCATCATGATCTGCAAATGCAATATAATTTCCAGTGGCAATTCCAATAGCAGCATTTGTATTGTCTGAAATCTGCAGCTGTTTCTCATTGAAAACAACTTTGATCCTTGGATCCTTTTTCTGATACTCTTCCAGAATACTGCGGATCGGAGAATCTGCTCCACTTCCATCTGAAAGGCAAAGTTCCCAGTTGCTGTATGTCTGCGCCAGCACAGAATCCACAAGAGCCTTCAAAAGGTACTTATCCGTCTTATAGAGAGGAACCACAAGGCTAAACTTAATGTTCTCCTGAAAAACAGTCTTTCTCTGCTGATTCAGTTCTTTCTTAGTAACCCTGTTCTCCTTCAGCCAGGTCTGGTAAAGACCGTCTCCCTTGCTCAATGCTTCCAGCTTGATCAGCGACTTCCGGATCACAGTATGAATGCCATTGGAACGATAATTCTCCATTGCCTTTTTCGAATAAAGGCTGGCTTTTGCCTTAAAGCGTTCGCCCTTTGAAATACCAATCTGGTAGACTGCCTTTTTTCCGTTCTCATCCTTTGCAACAAGATAAGCCTTCTTTCCAGATACATTTTCTGCCTGGATATGGAATCCGCAATCCTTATTCACTTCGCATTCCCGAAACATTTCTGCCACGTCCATTCGGGTATTCCGCTTCAGGGTTATTTTCACAGGCTTTTTATTTTCATCATATACCTGCAGGGAAACCGGTGTAGTTCCTACCGCCCAGCCGGCAAGGATAACCTTCTTCTGCTCTCTGACTATAGATTCCCCATCTACAAAAAGCTGAGGTTTTCCCTGTTTTCTCATAAGATCCGGGGTTTTCATCTTATACCAGAGGAAACGCTCCTTTCCGTTAACAGCGTACACCTCAAGTTTTTTGTAATTCTGCAGATTTTCAGGCAGGGTAACTAATACCTCCACCCATTTGCCTCCTGGATTTTTCGTCTCCACAGCCCTCATAAATCCGGTCATCACAGTAATCAGGTTTGCCTCAGAAGGAAGGCGGATACCATCCAGATAACACTCTATATCTGCTTCCTTTGAAACCCTTCCTGTGATCATATATTTGCAATTATCATTCAAAAGAAACCGTTCTTTTTCAACCAGCATTACCTTTTGATTCATTCTACTTTCCTTTCTTTGCAGAAGATTCCCGACCATTTTTCAAACGGCCCACTGCTTCTCTCGCCCGCTCTCCAAGCACTCCTTTAAGACTGTGGCTTCTCACCTCAAGGGAACAGATCTCATTCAGCATATCTTCCTTTGCCTCATCAATCTCCAGATTCAGTGTAAGATTCTTAGCACCTTCCGGAACCTCTATATCTACAATACAGGGATCAAACCGCGAAAGGAAAGCCCAGCTGCCGCAGATTGTTCCTTCGGGTGTCAGAACCCCGTCCAGGGAAGCTGGCATCCTGTCAAAACGGATTGCTGCAAGATGTACCGTACACGGATGATCACCTGGATCAATTCTAATAAACCTGCAGCTTTTCGGCAGATTCAAGGTGCATTTTACCTTTCCGGCCATAATAGGTCTTTTTACAGAACTTGCTTCGGAATACATACCTCTTTGTTCTGCGAAATATACCTGCAGCGGTCCCAGATTACTCAGGGACAAATATTCCACCCCTGGAGTCATTGTGGCATACATCTCCCTCATAGGAACATGCATGCCTGTAATATATACCTGAAAACCGCTTTCCATTCTGGAAAAACTGGTTCTCATCACTTCTGAAATACCAAATTTCTCATAAAATCCGGCTGCATTCAGCACTTCACGCACTTTATGCGTCTGTATATAGTAATGGATGATCCGATACAGTACAAATTCACAGGGAACAGGAAACTCAAATGTCCATTCATAGTCCAGAAGTGTATATGGACGGGTCATTACAACATTGTCACAGATCATATCAATATTCGTAACATCTGTACATGTCAGTCCGCCAGGCATAGGCACATCACCGAAAACATTTTTGAATTCCTCAGTTATTGTGAACGGCTTCTTGCTGTGAAGCTTCTGTACATTTTCCAGATATTCTGTGAAAATTTTCTCAGCTTTTTCCTTTTCTCCCTTTCCCAGCAGATCATCCAGATATTCTGCAAGATTCTCCTGTTCCAGATACTCAAAATAAGCACAGTCTTCGCCTATCTCGCACTTGTTGCTCAGAAACGGAACTTCCCCATACATCTGATCAAGCTTCTGATTCCATTTTTTCATACGAAGAACGTGTTCTTTTCCTTCCGGATACAGCCATTTTTTCTCCAACCATCTTTTCCCATCTTCTTCCACAATGTCAGTGCGAATTGCGAAGGAACGGCTTCTTTCATTGGAATATTTACTGAAAATAATCTCTTTCATTTGTTTTCCTTCCTTTCCACAATCACCAGGAATGAATTGGAAAATTCCTGAAAAAGTCCTGCATCAGTGAGGGAATCGTATACTTTCCCCTCATTGAACAATTGTATTCTGTTACGGTCAAAATTACAGAAATTATCCCGAAGCTCGCCTTTCTTCGGCAGACGCTTGTCTGAATAAATAGTCATCGGGAATTTATAATCCGGATATGGATAATAGAAAGTGGTCTTAAATTCACCAGCCTGGTCAATAATATCAGACAGTTCCTTTCTGGAAAAAGTCCGCACACTTCTGGTATCCGGATAGTTCTCCAGTCCTTCAAAATATTTTCCCACATGATCTTCGGTGCAGCCGGCCCAGTATTTCAGACCAAGCCGGTTCTCAATCGCGATCACGATTCTGCCTCCCGGTGCCAGATGGCGGACAATGCGTCGGAGCATTTCCACATAAGGCTGTGCTGTCCCGATATAGCCCTGGGAATATTCAAACACACCGATCAGGGTAATGTAATCATATTTCTCAGTAAGGCTACTCTCCACATCCTGAAAATTTCCTACCATAATTTTCACATTATCACATTCGCGATTTCGATATGCATTAATGGTGCTGCGCATTTTTGACAGATCGATACAGGTGACACTTTTGGCTTTTCGCGCGAGAACTCCTGTGATCGGTCCACATCCGGACCCGATTTCCAAAACTTTCTGTTCTTTTGTGATAGGAAGCCACTCCAGAATATTCTGGCGAATATGTGAAAAATGATAAAGAACCGGCCAGCTGTTTCGCTCATAGATCAACTGGTTTAGTTCCTTCTCCTGATAATTTTTCGCAATTTCCAGAAGTTCTTCTTCCACAGGACCATCGCTGTACAGATCCTCGCCTGGGTAATACTCATAATCTAATGTTACGTTTCCGATTTTTTCCTGCATATTTTATTATTCCTCTATCCACACTTTGGAATTCATATCGTAGAATCCAACTGTATTTTTGGAAGAAACCACAGTTATGTTGCATGCATCATATAAACGATGGAATACGGTAAAATCTCCATTCCGATAGCCGGTACAGCCAAAGGAGAGAAGATATTCCCCACCCTGCATATCCATTTTCTGCTCAAAAACCACTACACACTCATCCCCTGCGTCTGTGTGTTCCACATTCACACCTTCATACATAGTGTTGGTTCCTGTGATCTCAGTTCCCTGAATATTCTTGAACGTGAAAGCCATAATAGGCTGCTGAATGCTTTCATGAAAATGAATGCGCATTTTAATCTGAAATTTAGACCCCTTCTCGATCGTGTTGGTCTGAAGGCTCTTGGAATCCATTACAACGAAGTCTGTGATCTCAGCCTGTTTTTCCCCATACTCCAATGTGTTCGGGTTCACAAGGAATCCCTGTTTCCAGTCTTCTTTCTTTGTCTCTGAGCCTTCTGCCTGTTTCACCGGATCCTGATGTACCAAAAGCTGCTTATACATGTCTACCATAGCTTTAGGCGTACCCTCGTCCAGCATGACACCCTGATTCAAAAGAATAACACGATCGCAGTATTTGGAAATGCTTCCCAGGTCGTGACTTACAAACAAAATAGTTTTGCCCTGTTTCTTAAATTCCTCAAACTTATGATAGCATTTCGCCTGAAAAAATACATCACCTACAGAAAGTGCTTCATCCACTACCAGGATCTCCGGATCTATGTTGATAGCCACAGCAAAGGCCAGGCGTACAAACATACCACTGGAGTAGGTCTTTACCGGCTGATGGATAAAATCACCAATATCAGCAAAACTGAGGATTTCATCCAGCCTTGCGTTGATTTCTTCTTCGGAAAAACCTAACATGGTACCATTCAGGAAAATATTTTCCATACCAGAATATTCCGGATTAAATCCGGCTCCCAGTTCCAGAAGAGCCGAAATTCTTCCATTTACGGTTACGGTTCCGGCTGTAGGAGCCAGTACACCGGTAATAATTTTCAGAATAGTGGATTTTCCGGAGCCGTTTGTTCCAATAATACCAACGCATTCTCCTTCTCCAATATCAAAACTAACATCCTTAAGTGCATAATGCTCTTTATACAGCTTCTTACAACTAAGCCCCAGAGAATCCTTCAGGCGGTCCAGTGGTCTGTTATAGAGCTTATACATCTTGGACAAATTTCTTATTTCAATGGCGTTTTTACTTTCCACGTTGTTTCCTTTCTTTTCTATCCGCTTTGTAACTGCTCAGTTCCTCTACAGTTCTGTACTTCATCGAACATGTCTCATGAGCCGTTACCTTCCCTCTTCGCTGAATACATTTCGATTCATAACTGCTTTTCTCCTATTTACAGAACATCTGCAAAATGAACCCGAAGCCGCTTAAAGATCCAGTTTCCAAACAGGAAGCAGCAGATGGCAAATATCCAGAAATATAATGTCCAGACTGGTCTTTCGAAGAACCAGCGCTTGATAATAAATGCGTCACGATATCCTGATACAATATAAAATACAGGATTCAGCTGAAGAATTTTGTATAGAAGGCTGTTGGTACCGATCATGCTCTCTGACACCCACATAATAGGAGTCAGCCATACTCCAACCTGTAATCCGATACCAATAATCTGGTTCAGATCGCGGAAAAGGACTGCAATTGCGCTGGTAGCATAGCAAAGTCCCAACACAAGAAAAAAGACGCATGCACTATAATACAATATCTGAAGGTAGTACCAGTCAGGAAATCTTCCGTTACATATATAAAGAATAATTGCCAGTAGTACAAAAAAGCCATGTACAAATAAAGCGGAAATTATTTTTACCACTGGAAGGACGCTAATGTTGAACACTACCTTTTTTACAAGGTAATTATATTCCAGAAGCGAATTGGTACCTCCGGAAAGCGCATCAGAAAAGAAAAACCAGGGCACAATACCAGCTACCAGATAAAGCACAAAAGGGACTCCCAGTTCATCTGTGTTGGACCGGAACCCCACTGAAAATACAAACCAGTATACCAGAATTGTTACCACCGGCTGAACGAAAGCCCAGAAGGTTCCAAAATAAGAACCTGCATATCGGGTCTTGAAATCATTTTTTGCCAGTTTCATAACCAGCCGGCGGTTTTTATATAAATCCGCCGGCAGGGAAAAAATAGACTTAAGCATTTACAGTCTCCTATCTGTTAAGTTCCTTAAAGCTGCCCCATTTCTGATCCTTGTCAGAGAAGATCAGCTCCATACCTTCCGGAATCGGCCACTGTACATTGATGTCCGGATCATTCCAGATCAGACCGCCCTCATCGTTTGGATGATAAAAATCGGAGCATTTATAAGTAAACTCAGCATTCTCAGAAAGAACCAGGAAGCCATGTGCAAATCCTTTCGGAATAAAAAACTGTTTCTTATTCTCTGCTGAAAGAACAACTCCGTACCATTTTCCATAAGTTTTGGAGCCCTCTCTTAAATCTACAGCCACATCAAACACTTCTCCGTTTACTACGCGGACAAGTTTGTCCTGTGGATAATGAAGCTGGAAATGGAGACCGCGAAGAACACCATAACGTGAGCTGGACTGATTATCCTGTACGAATTCTACGTCAATTCCTGCCTCTTTGAAGTCATTGTAATTGTAAGTCTCCATAAAATAACCTCTAGAATCTCCAAATACGGTTGGCTCAATTACTTTTAATCCTTCAATATCATCACAATTTGTTACTTTAATTTTTCCCATTTTCTTTTCTCCTTATTTATCTTTCATTTTATATTCAGTCAAATTTACAGTCTTATCGACTTCTTAAAGCATGTTTGAAAAAGTTTTTCTGCAAGATGTGTGTCACAATTTATGGGAGATTTTTCAAACACGCTCTAATATACATGATTCCGTCTGATAAATCAAGATTATTGGTTGCGGTTACTGTTCATCCAATCTGTACTGTTTGGTACATACACCATTTTTGTTAAATACGGAAACGAGTCCATCTGCACTGGTCAGGCTCACGTTCTGCGCACGTACTCCTGCGCCGGCACCCGTTCCGCGGTAGAAATAATATTTTTTTCCTTTGATGGTGTACCAGCCCTTATAAGCCTTTCCATTTTTTCCAAAATAGTAAGTATTCTTCCTGCCATTCTCTGTGAGGGTGATAAACTTGTTCTTTGCACGGTAACCTTTACTTCCAAAATAGTAAATGCTGCCGTTGGCTGCTACATATTTGTAATTCTTTTCCATGGCAAAGGATGTAGTGCTGAAATAATAATATTTCCTGCCCACCTTGCGCATACCTGTCAGGGCTTTGCCATCTGCTCCGAAATAGTAGGTCTTGCCTTTCTTTGTCACAACTTTATTTTCTACACGTACACCGTTTTTGTCCACGTAATAAGCAGTGCCGTCTTTCTTGATCAGCTTGCTTTTATATAAGTGTCCGTCTACGGAACTAAAGCAGTAATACTTGCCATCAATTTCCAGCCAGCCTTTGGCCTTTTTATCATTTGTGTAGTAATATTTTCTGCCTTTAACAGTGGTCCAGCCATTCTTGTGAAGCTTGGGATCTGAATATAAAGGCTGTTTTGCAGGGGTATAGCCTTCCTGCGAATTCCATCTGGGAACAACCTTGGTTGTATAATCTACATAGCCAAAGTTCAGATCCACATTGTTCTCTTTGGGAACTCCACTGATCAGCTTCTTGGTACTGATCATACCTGGAACTTCATCACCAGCTGTGCACTGCCAGATGGTGTATTTGTATTTGCTGGCGCTCGGTGCAAGAATTGTATCTCCGTAGCTTGCAATCCAGACATCCAGACCGGAGCCTTCCAGAACGTTCCAGTCTACAAAATTATTATACCAATTCAGATTCATGTAGAGAATTGGTGTATATCCTGCCTTGCGGATCTCATCACAGAATGTGAGAGCAATCTGGGAAATTTCCTTTCTGGTCAAGGTTCCCAATGTAGCTTCATCTTCCAGGTCAAAAGCTACCGGATAGGAAACCTTATGTCCCTGCATCTGACGAATAGCCAGCTGCGCTTCAGCAAGTGCTTCTTTGTTTGTCTTGGCAAGACTGTATACATAAGTTCCCACCGGCACATCTGCTGCTTCTGCCTCAGTCATATTATAGGCATAATAATCATCCAGATGTCTGGTTCCATAGGAAATACGCACAAAGGCAAAATCCAGATCTTTCTTGGCTTCCTTCCAATTGATCTTTCCCTGCCATTCTGAGATATCCATACCTCTGGTAATGGCTCCTTCTACTTTCTTTCCACTTCCATTGTAGCAGACTCCGTCAATTTTGTGCCATGCCTTTGAGCTTGTCTTGGAAGAGGAATCTCCTACACTTGGTGCCAGATGCGCATCTGGTGAAACATTTTCAATATTATATGGCTTATTTCCTGCATTGGCACTTACATCTGCAGTTGGTCCTGCAATTATTGCAGTTCCAAGCATAGCTGTAAATAAACCGGCAGACAGCCATTTTTTCCATTTTCCCATATCTCCTCCTGATAAACAGTTTCAGGTTACAATCCTTACCGGACCAGTAGTGTTTACCGTTTTCCCTTATTCGCTTGTTTCTTACAAGATGTTAAAAATGTGTTACTTTGTTATTATACAGTTTCCATTTTCAAATTTCAATGTTATTCTCCAAAACAGTAAAAAGGTGCCTTAAAATCATCAAATCTGATAATTTTAAGACACTCTTTTGGGCTTTTTATGTCGTTTTTTTTATCAACAAATATCTTTCAGAGTAAGCTATTAAGCTGCCGGATCGGTCGGATCATAGTATCCGCCATTCTTAGTTCCCTTCAGCGGTGTAATTGCGCGACGTCCCAGCGGTCCTTTGAATACTTCGTCAGACTTATAGGTTCCATCGAAAATATAAATGGTGGAACCATTGCAGTTCTCATATACCCATTTTGCATCGGCAACACAGGTACGGATACAGCCATGGGAAGCCGGGCTTCCAAGCTTAAGATATGCACTAACCGGCAAATTATAGCTGTTTGCTGAGCCGCATGCAATAGAGTGGACGAAAATTCCGCCCTGACCAGCACCATCTACATGAGTACCATACTGTCCCCAGGACGGTCCCATAAGCGCCTGCCATCTGCTGTATCTTGTCAGTTTATATCTGCCTGTCGGAGTATCTGTTCCAGGATTGCCTACTGAAACACGAATGGTCTTAACCGGAATTGTACGGTTCGCATCTGCATAAATTGTCATAACACCATTTACACGATCCACTTCAACTGTATATCCTGATTTGTAAATATTGGTCACGTCATTGATTCTGTAACCATTCTTATCAAAGTAATACAGCTTGCCATCAATCCACTTGGATTCATTTTGCACAAAGCCCTTCTTATCCGGGTTAATGTAACGAACCAGATTCTGGGAATTGTCTACAACCACCCAGCCTGTAGTGAACTTACCAGTGGCATCTACATATCCGTATTTTTTGCCTTTCTTCACGAATGCATTCTTCACAAGACTCATATTCTTGAAGTAATACCAGTTTCCATCAATCTTCTGCCATCCGCTCTTGCGAAGTACACCTTTAGAGTCTGCAAAATATGTTTTTTTCTTGTAAACAAACATTTCATTCTTAACCATCTGGCCATTTCTTGTATTAGATGTAGATGGTTTAAAGAAATAACTCTTGCCATTGATTACGGTAACTCCGCTGGCAAGTCTTCCGTCAGCTTTGAAATAATATCCGTTTCTCAGTGTATTGGCATAATGCTTTCCTTTTTTATTGAACAGGAACCAGCCATAGAATTTCCCCTTAGAGGTGGTTACTTTCTGCCATCCGGTTTTCTTCACGATCCGGCCAGCAGTAGAACCAAAATAGTACATTCTGTTTCCAGCCCCAGGACAGCGGTGCCATACCTTTTTCCATGTTGCTCTTGCACCGGTTTCTGTTACATAATATTGTTTCTTTTTATAAGTGACAATACGCTTCTTATAAATGCAACCATTCTTATCTGTCAGATAATATTTGCCATCTGTGGC
>ERZ791746.805-NODE-805-length-24733-cov-10.953035_pt1 | contig 24733 bp, 19 predicted proteins | sample MGYA00510038_ERZ791746 | MGnify/ENA primary metagenome ERZ791746 (study PRJEB30046, sample SAMN00792018) | human gut metagenome | study: EMG produced TPA metagenomics assembly of the A metagenome-wide association study of gut microbiota in type 2...
AACTCGGCAACCAGCCAGCAGCTTGCTGCCGGTATGCAGGAGACAGCAGCGACAACTGTTACGATCAATGAGAACGTGTCCCAGATCAAGGGAGAAGCTGAAAATATCAATGCCATGGCAGAGGAAGGTGCAAAGAATTCAGAAACTGTTATGGATCGTGCTTTACAGCTTCGTACCAAGACTGTCACCGCAAGCAATAAGACAATGGATATTTATAATTCTGTCAAGGAGAAAGCTGAAAAAGCAATTGAAGGCTCCAAAGCAGTTGAGAAGATCAATGAACTGACAGGAACTATCATGGAGATTTCTTCACAGACAGGTCTTCTGGCTTTGAACGCATCCATCGAGGCGGCAAGAGCAGGAGAAGCAGGAAAAGGATTTGCTGTAGTTGCAACTGAAATTGGAAGCCTTGCAGACCAGACTTCCCAGGCAATTGCCAATATCAGTGCGATTGTAAAAGAAGTAAACGAGGCAGTCGGCAATATGTCGGAATGTCTGGAAGAGACAACAGAGTTCCTTGAGAAGAGCGTATCTGTTGATTACAAAGAATTTGAACAGGTAAGCGAACAATATAAGGATGATGCAAATGTATTTAAGAACAGCATGGAAGGAATCAAGACATCCATGGCACAGCTCGCAGGTTCGATCGAACAGATCGCCAGTGCTTTAAGCGGTATCAATGATACGGTAGGCGAATCTTCTGTCGGTGTCACGGATATTGCAGAAAAAACTTCCGGCATGGTAGAGAAGACATCATCCGCAACAGATAAAGTAAAAGAATGTTATCAGTGTGTAGATGAACTGAGAGATATTGTTACTAAATTTACATTAGAGTAACAGATTTGTAATTGGATGCGGAGGGGCAGAGCTGTTTTGACGGCTTGCCCCTTTTAAAATAGGAAAATTCTGACAATAATTGCAATAATTTGAAAAAATCATACGATTATATGCTGTTTTCTGCTTTGAAAAATCAAAAAATGTGTTACAATAGATAGGAGACAAATGATAAGCTTGGGGGTTATTCCATGCAGGATAAAGATACAGAGGCAATAAATAATCAAAGAAAACGAAGAAAAAGAATCGGACGGATTCGGAATGGTATTATAATGACGATTGCCGGATGGATCATCCTGTCGATGATACTGATCATTGTTTTATTTGTGCAGGTAATAAAGATTCAGCATAAACTGGATAATATTGTGACAGTCAGTTCGAAGGAACAGGTTCAGCAGGAAAATGCGCAGAAACCGGAAAGTGCCGGGGAGTCTGTTTATACCGATGTCACTGAAGCAACAGAGACACCAAAAACCTATGAGTCTGTGACACCGCCGGCTACCGGCATTTCAGAGGAAGAGAATCTTGCCGGGGATGGCGATATACATAAGGTTTACCTGACTTTCGAAGACGGGCCTTCTGATCATACCGGAGAGATTCTGGACATATTGGCTCAATATGATGTGAAGGCAACTTTTTTTGTGGTCGGGAAAGAGGATGAAGAATCCCAGGCACTGTATCAGAGAATCGCAGATGAGGGACATACGCTCGGCATGCATTCTTATTCCAACAAATACAGCCAGATCTATCAGTCAGATGAGGCATTTGAAGAAGATTTTGAACGCTTACGTGATGAATTGTATCAGGTCACAGGAGTGAACAGTATTTACTATCGTTTCCCGGGTGGAAGCAGTAACCAGATCAGTAACGTACCAATGAGTGATTTTATCCATTACCTGAATGAACAGGGAGTTATTTATTATGACTGGAACGTTTCTGCGGGAGATGCAGCATCGAATGCATATTCATCCGAGGAAATAGTTGCGAATGTGATGGATGATGTAGTAAAATATAAAACGTCAGTTGTTTTGTTACATGACGCATCGGATAAGTCAGCAACGGTAGAGGCTTTAGCACCATTGATCGAGGCATTGAATGAAATGGGCGCTGAGATCCTGCCGATTGATGAAGATACATCAGTTATTCAATATGTGAAGGCAGACAGTATTGACTAACTAAATATAAATGGAGGAAGATTATGGGATTTTTTAAAGATTTTAAAGATGATTTTTCACAGGCAGTGAATGAACTGATGCCGGGTGAGGACAATTTAGAAGATGGCGCAGCAAATGAAGATTTAGTTGTGAACACTTTGGAAAATGAAGTTGATGTTGAATCTGAACTTTCCAAATTAGACGGTCTTTTAGAGCAGGTGACTTCACAGACTGCAAAACAGCAGACTTCAGTGCAGAATCAGCCAGTTCCGTCCGTACCGCAGCCGCAGCCAGCAGGTGAAACAAAAATCGAACAGCCGGTAATCCCGGAAAATCATGTAAAAAACACTCAGGAGGAAAGAAAAATGGCAGACAATATAACACCAGTTGTCAATGAAACAAAACCAGTATCAGATGAGGTATCTGTAATTACAGAGGGAACAATCATCAAAGGAGATATCGTATCCAACGGATCTTTAGACATCAGAGGAAACGTTCAGGGAGACATTGGATGTAACGGAAAACTTGTTGTAACAGGTACAGTAACAGGTAACAGCAATTCTTCTGAATTTTTTGCTGATGCAGCTAAGATTGAGGGAGAAGTCGTAAGCACAGGTACTGTTAAGATCGGACTTGGCTCTGTGATCATTGGTAATGTAACATCTTCATCTGCAGTTATTGCAGGAGCAATCAAAGGAGATATTGATGTTCAGGGACCTGTTGTTGTCGATACATCCGCTGTTGTTATGGGTAACATCAAATCCCGTTCCGTACAGATCAACAATGGTGCAGTCATCGAAGGTTTCTGCTCCCAGTGCTACTCAGATGTTGATGTTGAGAGCCTTTTTGCTTCCAAGAATAATGAATAATCCAGAAAGGAAATGGATGCATAAATGAAACGAGTTTTTTTGAAATTAAGTGGAGAAGCATTAGCCGGTGAAAAACACACTGGTTTTGATGAACCAACCGTTACAGAAGTTGCAAAACAGGTAAAGCAGATTGCAGATAAAGGAATCCAGATTGGTATTGTGATCGGTGGTGGTAATTTCTGGAGAGGAAGAACTTCCGAGACGATCGACAGACCTAAGGCGGATCAGATCGGTATGTTAGCAACCATTATGAACTGTATCTATGTATCTGAGATTTTCCGTTCTGTTGGAATGGATACAGAGATTTTTACACCATTTTTATGTGGAAGTATGACAAAGCTTTTCTCTAAAGATGAGGCAGATAAATGTTTCAATGAGGGAAAGATTGTTTTCTTTGCAGGTGGAACAGGTCATCCTTATTTTTCTACCGATACGGGAATCGTATTACGCGCAATTGAGATGGAAGCAGAAGGTATTTATCTTGCAAAGGCAATTGATGGTGTCTATGACAGCGATCCGAAGCTGAATCCGGCTGCTAAGAAGTATGATGAGGTATCTATTCAGGAGGTAATTGACCAGAAGCTCGCTGTAGTAGATCTTACCGCATCCATTATGTGCATGGAAAACAAGATGCCGATGTATGTGTTCGGATTAAATGAAGAAAATAGTATTGTAAAGGCCATGAGTGGAGAATTTAATGGCACAAAGGTAACAGTTTAGGAGGCTAAATCCTCTCCTCACTCGGAGTTCGGATTTTTGCTTCGCAAAAACAAGGAGGCTAAATCCTCTGCTCCTGCATGGGCAGTCGCATTTTGCTTCGCAAAACAAGGAGGATTAATATGGACGAGAGATTAGTTCAGTTCGATGAGAAAATGCAGAAAACAATGAACAATTTATCAGAGGAATTTGGAAGTATCCGTGCCGGACGTGCCAATCCACATGTTCTTGATAAATTGAGAGTTGATTATTACGGAACACCAACACCTATCCAGCAGGTGGCAAACGTAAATGTTCCGGAACCTAGAATGATTCAGATTCAGCCATGGGAAGCTTCTATGGTAAAAGAGATTGAGAAAGTGATCATGACATCTGATCTTGGAATCAATCCTACCAATGATGGAAAGACAATCCGTCTTTTATTTCCGGAACTGACAGAGGAAAGACGTAAAGATCTTGCAAAAGACGTAAAGAAGAAAGGTGAGAGTGCAAAAGTAGCCATTCGTAATATTCGTCGTGATGCAAATGATTCCTTCAAGAAACTTGCAAAAGAGGATGTTTCAGAAGATGAAATCAAAGCATTGGAAGAAAATGCTCAGAAGATGACAGATAAATATATTGCAGCTGTCGATGAAGCAGTAGAAGTTAAAACAAAAGAAATTTTAACTGTATAAATAAATTGACAGAATAAAAGAAAGAGTGGGGGCATGAGAAAATCGTGTCCTCATTTTCGTAACTTATAAAAGAACAATATTTTGCAATGACAGCGGAACAAAAAAAATTACAAGGTTTTGTGCCGTTTGACTGGAACAGAAAGGATATACAATTAGCATGAAGATTCCACAACATGTAGCAATTATATTAGATGGAAATGGAAGATGGGCAAAAAGCAAAGGAATGCCAAGAAATTACGGACATACGGTCGGGGCTAAGAATGTGGAGACAGTCTGTCAGGCAGCCCATGATATGGGAATTAAATATCTGACCTTATATGCTTTTTCTACCGAGAACTGGAACCGGCCGGATAACGAAGTAAATGCATTGATGAAATTACTGGAATCTTATCTGAAAAACTGTATTAAAACTGCGGATAAGAATAATATGCGTGTCCGGGTGATCGGAGATACCACAAAACTCAGTGAGAAGTTTCAAAATCAGATCAAAGAATTGGAGTCTGCATCTGCACACAATGATGGTTTGAATCTGCAGATTGCGATCAATTATGGAAGCCGGGATGAGATGCTCCGGGGCATGCGGAAAATGTATGCAGATCTCCGTGACGGCAAATTGCAGGAAAACGAGATTGATGAGACACATTTTGAAGCTTATCTGGATACGAAAGATATTCCGGATCCGGATCTGTTGATCCGCACCAGTGGGGAACAGCGCTTATCGAATTATCTCTTATGGCAGCTGGCTTACAGTGAATTTTATTTTACGGAAGTTCCATGGCCGGACTTCCATAAAGAAGAATTAGAAAAGGCAGTTGAAGCATATAATAAACGTGACCGCAGGTTTGGCGCACTCTCAGAGGAGGATGGAGAAATATAATGTTTAAGACAAGATTATTAAGTGGAATCGTGTTAGTGATCGCAGCACTGGTTCTGATCATTACAGGCGGAGATGTTCTGCTGATCTCAACACTGATTATTTCCTATATTGGTATGTTTGAATTATATCGCATTTTTCACATTGAAAAAGAGGCGGTTGGAATCATTGGTTATCTGGCAGCGACCGTGTATTATTGTAATCTGAAATTTGCATTTTTGCCGGATACAATGGTGTTTGTATTAGGTGTTTTGATTCTTATGATGTTCGCATATGTATTTACATATCCGAAGTATAAGACGGAACAGGTACTTGCAGCATTTTTTGGCGTGTTCTATGTTGCTGTGATGCTGTCGTATGTGTATCAGACGCGTATGATCGAGGCAGGTGCCTACATTGTATGGCTTGTTTTTCTGTGTTCCTGGGGATGCGACACCTGTGCATACTGTGTAGGAATGTTGATTGGGAAACATAAAATGTCGCCAAAATTAAGTCCGAAGAAATCAGTGGAGGGCGCTGTCGGCGGTGTTGTAGGTGCAGCGCTTCTTACGATTATTTATGGCATGATCTTTAAAGGTGCCATGCAGATTGATCAGACACATGTCTGGATCATGGCAGGAATCAGTGCGGTTGGAGCTTTAATCTCTATGGTGGGGGATCTTACAGCATCCGCCATCAAGCGTAATTATGAGATCAAAGATTATGGAAAACTGATTCCGGGGCACGGTGGTATTTTAGACCGTTTTGACAGTGTGATCTTTACTGCACCAATCATTTATTTCCTTGCAGTGAACTTTATTAAATTATAAGATAAGGAAAACATAAAATATGAAAAAAATTGCAATTTTAGGTTCTACCGGTTCTATCGGTACACAGACACTCGATATTGTAAGAGAGCAGGGGGATATTCAGGTAGTTGCAATGGCTGCCGGAAGTAATATCAGTTTGTTAGAAGCGCAGATGAGAGAGTTCAAGCCATCACTTGTCAGTGTATGGGATGAAAAAAAGGCATCAGAACTTCGTACGAATACAAAAGACCTCGGCATAAAAATCGTGTCCGGCATGGAAGGACTTCTTGAAGTATCGGTGATCCCGGAGAGTGAGATTTTAGTGACTGCAATTGTTGGTATGCTTGGAATCAGACCAACGATTGCTGCAATTAAAGCAGGAAAGAAAATTGCTTTGGCAAACAAGGAAACACTTGTCACTGCCGGACATATTATTATTCCGCTTGCAAAGGAATACAAGGTACCGATTCTTCCGGTAGACAGCGAACACAGTGCGATTTTCCAGTCGTTGCAGGGTGCCGGGGATAATAAGATCAGCAGGATTTTACTGACAGCTTCCGGTGGACCGTTCCGTGGAAGAAAATCAGATGACCTTAAGAATATTCAGGTGGAAGATGCTCTGAAACATCCAAACTGGAGCATGGGAAGAAAAATTACGATCGATTCTTCTACATTGGTAAATAAAGGACTGGAAGTGATGGAAGCAAAATGGCTCTTTGATGTGACTTTAGATCAGATTCAGGTTGTAGTACATCCGCAGAGTGTCATTCACTCTGCTGTAGAGTATGAGGATGGAGCAGTGATCGCACAGCTAGGCACGCCGGATATGAGACTTCCGATCCAGTATGCACTTTATTATCCGGAGCGCCGGAATCTTTCAGGCAGGAGACTGGATCTGTTTGAGATAGCAGATATTACCTTTGAAAAGCCGGATACCGATACATTCCGTGGGCTTGCACTTGCATATCTGGCAATGGAAAAGGGGGGAAACATTCCGACTGTATACAATGCTGCCAATGAGAAAGCGGTCAGCCTGTTTTTAGACCGGAAGATTTCTTATCCGGAGATCACAGAGTTGATCGAGGCATGTATGGAAGATGCAGAGTTTATCGATCATCCGGATGTGGATGAAATTTTGTGGACAGAAGCAGCTGCTTATGAGTTTATTGAAAAAAAGATAAGAGCAAAATAAAACGCATTTAAAAATGCAGCAAGACATCAGGAAAGGTTTTTTACATGAAAATTATTATCGCATTACTTATATTCAGCATTATTATTCTGTTTCATGAACTGGGACATTTTTTGCTTGCAAAGGCAAATGGAATCCGTGTCAATGAATTTTCACTTGGATTAGGACCTACGCTTTTCGGAATCCAGAAAGGTGAGACAAAATACTCCATCAAACTGCTTCCATTTGGAGGAGCCTGCATGATGGAGGGAGAGGATTCGGAAAGTCAGGATAACAAAGCGTTTAACAACAAATCTGTCTGGGCAAGGATCAGCGTTGTAGCTGCGGGACCAATTTTTAATTTTATCATGGCCTTTATCTTCTCTTTTATCCTTGTCTGCTGCACCGGATATGATCTTCCGGTACTCTCAGATGTGAGTGAGGGTTATGCCGCAGAGGAAGCGGGACTTCAGGCAGGTGATACGATTGTAAAAATGGGAAACAAACATATTCATTTTTACCGTGAGGTGAGTGCATATTCCATGTACCATGCCGGAGAACCGGTAAAAGTAACTTATGAGAGGGATGGAGAACGTTACACAACGGAACTCACTCCAAAATATGATGAGACAACCGGAAGATATTTATATGGTTTCATTGGAATGGCAGCAAGAGAGAAGACAACCAGCAATATATTCACGCTGGCAAAATACAGTGCTTACGAGGTGGAATACTGGATCTATACGACACTTGGAAGCTTAAAGCTGCTCTTTACCGGAGGCGTTACCGTCAATGATATGAGTGGTCCGGTAGGAATTGTCAGTGCAATCGGAGACAGCTATGAGCAGAGTGTTTCCTACGGCTACTTCTACGCATTCCTGCAAATGCTGTATATCAGTATCCTGCTTTCTGCGAACCTTGGTGTCATGAACCTTCTGCCACTCCCGGCATTAGACGGCGGCAGACTTGTATTTTTGCTGGTAGAGGCGATCCGTGGCAAAAAAGTTGACCCGGAAAAAGAGGGCATGGTACATTTTGCCGGTATCATGATATTGTTTGCACTCATGATACTGATCATGTTTAACGACATTCGTAAGTTATTTATATAGAAAAAAATTTTGCAATTAACCAGTAAGAATTTATACGAAAGGGAGAAGAACAATGACAAAAACAGTGCAGATCGGCAACCGCATCATTGGCGGCGGCAACCCGATTTTGATCCAGTCTATGACCAATACAAAAACAGAGAATGTGGAGGCGACTGCCGCACAGATCAATCAGCTTACTGCTGCCGGATGCGATATCATCCGCTGTGCAGTTCCTACGATGGATGCAGCGAAGGCATTAAAGGAGATTAAAAAACAGGTGCAGATTCCGGTCGTTGCAGACATTCATTTTGACTATCGTCTTGCAATTGCAGCAATGGAGAATGGAGCAGACAAGATCCGTATCAATCCGGGAAATATCGGAAGTGCGGAGCGTGTAAAGGCAGTGGTGGATGTCGCAAAAGAGCGCAACATTCCAATCCGTGTAGGGGTAAACAGTGGTTCCTTAGAAAAAGATCTGGTGGAGAAATACCATGGAGTGACGGCTGAGGGACTGGTAGAAAGTGCTTTGGATAAAGTAAAACTGATTGAAGATATGGGATATGATAATCTTGTCATCAGTATCAAATCTTCGGATGTTATGATGTGTGTGAAGGCACATGAACTGATCGCAAGCCAGACCGATCATCCGCTGCATGTCGGGATCACGGAAGCCGGTACGATCATCAGCGGTAATATCAAGTCAGCCATCGGACTTGGATTGATCTTACATCAGGGAATCGGTGATACGATCCGGGTTTCCCTGACAGGTGATCCATTAGAGGAGATCAAATCTGCCAAATTAATTTTAAAAACACTTGGACTCCGCCAGGGTGGTGTAGAAGTAGTATCCTGTCCTACCTGCGGACGAACACAGATCAATCTGATCCAACTGGCCAATCAGGTAGAAAATATGGTTGCCGACATTCCTCTTGACATTAAAGTTGCCGTTATGGGATGCGTTGTTAACGGTCCGGGCGAAGCAAAAGAGGCAGATATCGGAATCGCCGGAGGAATCGGAGAAGGACTTATTATCAAACATGGCGAAGTATTCAAAAAAGTGCCGGAGTCAGAGCTTTTAGAGGCACTCCGCTATGAACTGTTACATTGGAATGAATAATTATGGCAAAACTATTTTTTGATGTCTTTCCGACACTGGATGTGTCCGGGGATATGAAGAAAATTTTATCTGAGATGGAAGTTACCAAGGTCGGGATGAATCATGAGAGAGATCATATCCGTGTCTATCTTCTGGGCAGTCATCTCATACACAAAAATAACATTACGCAGTTAGAAAGATCCATTGAGGAGCAGATATTTAAGGGGAAGCGGATGAATGTCCGTATTATCGAAAAGTATCAGCTCTCCGAGCAGTATACCGCCCGCACGCTGATGGATATGTATAAGGACAGTATGTTAGAGGAGTTAAAAGCCTACAGTCTGATGGAATACAATCTGCTCCGTGCCTCCAAAATGGAATTTACGGATGACAGTCATCTGCATCTTGTGCTGGAAAATACGATCATTGCACAGACACGCTCTCATGAGATTGTGGAATTTTTAGAGAAAATCGTGTGTGAGCGCTGTGGCATGAACCTGATCGTCGACCTTGACTTTGAGGAGCCAAAGGAGAGCAAATACAAGAAAAACAGTGATCTTCAGATTCAGTTTGAAATCAAAAATATATTAAAAAATATCAATTTGAAGGATGAGGACGGAGAGACAGTTGCAGTTGCTTCAGATGCCAATGAAAAAAGTGCAGCTTCCGGTCAGACTACAACATCTGGAAGCATGGGTTCTACAGGTGGTGGAAACGCCGTAAAACCTGCAAAAAACGATGCAAAATCTGCAAATGGTGCAGGAAATACTGCAAAAAAACCATACGACGGACCACGGAAAGAGTTTAAAAAACGTTATGATGGCGGTGGCTTTGGCGGAGGTAAAAAATCCGATAATCCGGATGTGATTTACGGTCGTGACATTGAGGATGGAGAAACCATTCCATTGGAGAAAATCGTGGGTGAGATGGGTGAAGTTACCATCCGCTGTCAGGTCATGACGGTTGAGACGAGGGAGATTCGTAACGAAAAGACAATCATTATCATGTCTGTCACAGATTTTACGGATTCCATTGTCTTAAAAATATTTACAAGAAATGAAGACAGGGATGAGCTTCTTGGCAATCTGAAAAAAGGGGCATTCTTAAAAATCAAAGGTGTCACGACAATCGATAAGTTTGACAGTGAATTAACAATCGGTTCGATCGTTGGAATTAAGAAGATCGCTGACTTTACGACTACACGTATGGACACCAGTCCGGAGAAGCGTGTGGAATTGCACTGTCATACAAAGATGAGTGATATGGATGGTGTGTCCGAGTGCAAGGATATTGTAAAACGTGCGATGAAATGGGGACATAAGGCGATTGCGATCACCGACCACGGCGATGTACAGGCATTCCCGGATGCAAACCATGCACTGAGTCCGGATGACGATTTTAAGGTTATCTACGGTGTGGAAGCGTATCTGGTGGACGACTTGAAGGATATTATCACAGATTCGAAAGGACAGAGCCTCGATGAAACCTTTGTGGTGTTCGACTTGGAGACGACCGGTTTCAGCCCCGATAAGAATAAGATTATTGAGATTGGTGCAGTGAAAGTAGTCGGTGGTGTCATTACAGACCGCTTTTCGACATTTGTAAACCCGGAAGTGCCAATTCCATTCCGGATCGAGGAATTGACCTCAATTAAGGATGATATGGTCATTGATGCACCGAAGATTGAGGAGATTCTGCCGGAATTTATGAAGTTCTGCGAGGGTGCGATCATGGTTGCCCACAATGCGGAATTTGATATGAGTTTTATTAAGAAAAACTGCAAGGATCAGGGGATAGAGAGAGAGTTTACGATCATAGATACAGTGGCTCTTGCCAGAATCCTGCTGCCGAACCTGAATCGTTTTAAACTCGATACCGTTGCAAAGGCATTGAATGTCTCACTGGAAAACCATCATCGTGCGGTTGACGATGCTGCCTGTACGGCAGAAATTTTTGTGAAATTTATTGAGATGTTAAAAGAACGCGGTATGGAAAATCTCGATGATGTGAACCATATGGTTTCCACCTCCCCGGAAACGGTCATGAAAATGCCAACCTACCATGCAATCATTCTGGCGACAAATGACATCGGACGTATCAATCTGTATCGTCTGGTTTCACTTTCACACCTCACGTATTATAATAAGAGGCCACGTGTGCCAAAAAGTGAATTTGTCAAATACAGAGAGGGACTTCTTTTAGGCTCTGCCTGTGAAGCTGGAGAATTATACCGTGCGATTGTGGGCGGAAGACCGCAGGAAGAGATCATAAGACTTGTAAAGTTCTATGATTATCTGGAGATACAGCCACTTGGAAACAATGAGTTCATGTTGCGCAGTGACAAGGAGCCGGTGAATACGATGGAAGAGCTGCAGGATATCAACCGCAGGATCTGCAAACTTGGGGAAGAATTTAACAAGCTTGTGGTGGCTACCTGCGATGTGCATTTCCTTGATCCGGAAGATGAAATCTACCGCCGTATTATTATGGCCGGAAAGGGATTTAAGGATGCTGACGAGCAGGCACCGTTATATCTTCGAACAACCGAAGAAATGCTAAAGGAATTCGAATATCTTGGAAGTGCCAAGGCAGAAGAGGTCGTCATTACAAATCCGAACAAGATTGCGGATATGTGTGAGAAGATTGCGCCGGTAAGACCGGATAAGTGTCCGCCGTTTATTGAGAACTCGGATCAGATGCTCCGTGATATCTGCTACAACAAAGCACACAGCATGTATGGCGAGGAGCTGCCGCCAATCGTAAAGGAACGTCTTGACAGGGAGTTAAATTCCATCATTTCCAACGGATATGCGGTTATGTATATTATCGCGCAGAAGCTTGTGTGGAAGTCGAACGAGGATGGATACCTTGTAGGTTCCCGTGGTTCGGTAGGATCTTCTTTTGCAGCGACCATGTCCGGTATCACGGAAGTAAATCCATTGCAGGCGCATTACCGTTGCGAATATTGCAAATACAGCGATTTTGATTCACCGGAAGTTAAGGCATTTTCCGGAAGAAGTGGTTGTGATATGCCGGATAAGATTTGTCCGGTATGTGGCAAAAAGCTGGTAAAAGATGGATTTGATATTCCATTTGAGACCTTCCTTGGATTCAAAGGAAACAAAGAGCCGGATATCGATTTAAACTTCTCCGGTGAGTATCAGAGTAAGGCGCATGCCTACTGTGAGGTTATCTTCGGTTACGGACAGACGTTCCGTGCCGGAACGATTGGTACACTTGCGGACAAGACCGCATTTGGATATATCAAAAATTATTATGAGGAGCGCGGAATTCACAAGAGAAACTGTGAGATTGACCGTATTGTACAGGGATGTGTCGGCGTTCGAAGAACGACCGGACAGCATCCGGGAGGTATCGTTGTTCTTCCGGTGGGCGAGGAGATTAATACGTTTACTCCGGTACAGCATCCGGCAAACGATATGACGACTGCAACGGTTACGACTCATTTTGATTACCATTCCATCGACCATAACTTATTAAAACTGGACATTCTCGGACACGATGATCCGACCATGATCCGTATGTTACAGGACTTGACAGGACTTGATCCACAGACGATCCCTTTGGACGATCAGACAGTCATGTCGCTGTTTATGAATACCTCTGCATTGGGAGTAGAACCGGAAGACATCAACGGTATTCCCCTGGGATGTTTAGGAATCCCGGAGTTTGGAACAGATTTTGCGATGCAGATGGTTATTGATGCGAAACCGACCGAATTTTCGGATCTGATCCGGATTTCAGGACTTTCGCATGGTACGGATGTGTGGCTGGGAAATGCACAGACTTTAATTGAGCAGGGGATTGCAACGATTTCTACTGCAATCTGTACCCGTGATGATATTATGATTTATCTGATCGGTATGGGACTTGACAGTGAGCAGTCCTTTACCATTATGGAGTCTGTTCGAAAAGGTAAGGGATTAAAGGAAGAATGGAAGGAAGAGATGCGGGCACATAATGTACCGGAATGGTATATTGATTCGTGTTTAAAGATTAAGTATATGTTCCCAAAGGCGCACGCGGCTGCCTACGTTATGATGGCATGGCGTATCGCATACTGCAAAGTTTTTTACCCGCTTGCCTATTATGCAGCATATTTTTCCATTCGTGCGACAGGTTTCAACTATGAGATCATGTGTCAGGGAAAAGAGCGTCTGGAATATTTTTATAAAGATTACACGAGAAGAAAAGATTCTCTTTCCAAAAAAGAGCAGGATGTCTACCGTGATATGCGAATTGTGCAGGAGATGTATGCGAGAGGTTTTGATTTTACGCCAATTGATATTTACCGTGCATTGCCGGACCGTTTCCAGATCATCGATGGAAAACTTATGCCGGCGTTAAATACCATTGAAGGTATGGGTGACAATGCTGCAATTGCGGTTGCGGAGGCAGCAAAAGACGGAAAATTCTTATCCAAAGATGATTTCCGCCAGAGAACCAAGGTGACGAAATCTACCATTGATCTTATGGCAGATCTTGGACTGCTGGGCGATATGCCGGAGTCCAATCAGTTGTCGTTATTTGATTTTGCATAAATATTTGTTTTGCGGGATAAAGAAACGCCAGGAAAAAATGAAGTTTCCTGACGTTTCTTGTTTTTATGTGTAAAATTGCATTGTGACAGCGCCTGCTTACGGATTGAAAATCTGTACATTGCCCGGGGCAGCAACAGATGTATAATAAGGGGTTTTGGTCGTAAAATCTTTAAAATAGACATATGTGGAAGTTACATTAATGGCAGTGTAGTTTCCCTTTTTTAATTCCTGATAATTGCTTCCGTCTGTATTGATACAGCAGATGGCCGGATCTGTCTTATCATTTTTCTGGAAGAAAATCTTATCTCCGGCAACGTTGTAGCAGTCGACACGGCAGTCCGTGACCAGCGTTTTTTCACCATTTGTCAGATCGACTTTGGCAATGCGGTAATCGTTTTCACAGTCCATAAAATAAAGATTGTTTCCGTCTTTCACCGGCATCCAGCAGTTCCCCTCATAGATAACTTTTGCGTGGTCATTGGAAGTGTCCATCTCATAGATATTATGATTGTCTGTCAGTCCGTTATAATAAATATATTGTCCATCGGTACTTGCGGTAAAGTAGGACTGTTTTTCTACCTGCTCTTTTTCCTTGCCATCAATTTTGACTTTGTACAGCGTGGTTGCATCAGTGGTATCATAATGCAGATAGTACAGATAATTTCCAACCAGGGAAGCATACATACACGGATCATCATCTAAAATTTCAGGCTTTCCTTTTCCGTCAATATCCAGCCGGCATAAGCTGTTGGTATTGACCGGGAGGAAGGAAAATGAATCAGCGCTTTTTCCCTTAAGTTTACAGTAATAAATGTAGTGGTCATCCACGTTGATGTAGCTGACACTCTGATCCTCTAACTTTTTGATGTTTGTGCCGTCCGGGTTCATGGAGTACAGACAGTAGTTGTCGGCAGGGTTGGCAAAGTAGACAATACCATCTTTTTCACAGAAATATCCTTCGTTATACAGATTTCCCGCAGTGTTGCCGTTGACATAACCGTCATTATACCGAATGCGGCTTATGTACCGGTAGAGGAAAACACACCCGGCAGCAAGAAGGATCACCAACACAAAAAGCAGCCATTTCCAGATTTTTTTCATAAGTAAATCACCTCTTTGATTTATAATCTTTATCTATAAAAAGTATAGCATTTCTGTATACCATGACGCAAGTGTTCTCTTGCAAGCAAACTGTGAATGTAATATATTATAAATAATAAATGGAAAGGCTTGGATTTTTTATGAGAGATTTATTGGAACTAAGAGATGAGATCGATCAGATCGACAGTCAGATCGTGGATCTGTATGAACGCAGAATGGCAATTTCAGAGGAAGTTGCTGAATATAAAATTGCTGTGGGAAAGAAAGTATTTGACAAGCAGCGTGAGGTTTCCAAGTTGGAAACATTGAGCAGAAAAGGAACTACGCCATTTTTAAAACATGGTATCCGTGAACTGTTCGAGCAGATCATGTCCATGAGCCGGAAGCGTCAGTATCAGCTTCTGACAGAACATGGTCAGACGGAAAAAACCGATTTTAAAGAAGTAGATCATCTGAATTACAAAAATGCTAAAATCGTATTTCAGGGAACGGAAGGCGCATATTCCCAGCTTGCGCTGAATGAGTATTTCGGGGAGAATGCGGACAGTTATCATGTGGATACGTGGCGGGATGCGATGGAAGCCATCCAAAACGGAGAGGCCGATTACGCTGTATTTCCAATTGAGAATTCATCCGCCGGAATCGTTTCCGAGAACTATGATCTTATGGTGGAGTACAATAATTATATCGTGGGAGAGCAGATCATCCGTATCGACCATGCACTTTTAGGTCTGCCGGAAGCAGACATGGACGATATCACCGACATTTATTCCCACCCTCAGGCGCTGATGCAGTGTTCAAAATACCTTGAGAGCCACAGAGACTGGGAAAAGCACAGTCTGAAAAATACGGCGATGTCCGCCCAGAAGATCAAAGAGGATGGGAAAAAGAACAAGGCAGCGATCGCAAGCACCCTGACTGCGGACATTTATGGTCTGAAAGTGCTCGATGAGGCGATCCAGAACAATAAAAACAATTACACAAAGTTTATCATTGTGGCGAACAAGAAGATTTTTGAATCGAGAGCCAATAAGATCAGTATCTCTTTTGAAGTTCCGCATGAGAGCGGTTCGCTGTACCATAAGCTGTCCCATTTTATCTACAATGGAATCAACATGAACAAGATCGAGTCCAGACCGGTGCAGGGAAAAGCGTGGGAGTACCGCTTCTTTGTTGACATTGAGGGAAACCTCAATGATGCAGCCGTACAGAATGCGCTGCGGGGGCTGACAGAGGAGACGATCCGTTTGAAAATACTTGGCAATTATGTAAGTGCAGAAGGGAATGAATAAACTGATGAAAAGTCCAAAGAATCTGATTTTATATAAAGATTTTGAAAATGGTAACTTATTTTACAACATGACCTGGATCATGGAGAATTATGAAAATGAATATTATAATAAAGAGGATGTGGAGTCTCTACTGTATGAGAGTTTGAACCAGTTAATGGAACTGGCAGTGAGTCATGGCTTTGAGGGGAATCTGTGGCACAGTTTTCTGGCATTTCTTCTTGTAAATAATGAGAATGCTTACAGCAAAGCTTGTGAGATCCGCGGCAAAGTGGAGGGCTCTGTCAATCAGATCGTATTGCATGACTTTGAGATCATCAAATCGCTGTTTGATTTTGATTTTGGAAAACTTGCCTCTTATTTTGAGATGGACTGTATGGATGCCATCACTGATTATCAGAGCATGACAGGAAGCGGAAAGATTTTTAACAAGAGGATCAAGGAGCGCATCAATGAGTTGAAGTTAAAGCTGGAAGCTTCCTCAAATGTTTCTGAATTTAAAGATGCAGTGACGGCATTTTATAAAGATTTTGGTGTTGGTAAACTAGGACTTCACAAGGCATTCCGCATTCAGCACAGGGAAAAGGGAGACGTGGAGATCGTGCCGATCACAAATATTGCCCATGTGAAATTAGACGATCTGGTCGGCTATGAGCTTGCAAAACAGAAACTCATCGACAATACGGAAGCATTTGTCAACGGAAAGCAGGCAAATAACTGTCTGTTGTATGGAGATGCCGGAACCGGAAAATCCACCAGCATCAAAGCTATTGCAAACCAGTACTATGACAGAGGCTTACGTCTGATCGAAGTGTACAAGCACCAGTTCTGTGATCTGAATGATGTCATCGCACAGATCAAAAACCGCAATTACAAGTTCATTATTTACATGGACGATCTCTCTTTTGAAGAGTTTGAGATCGAATATAAATATCTGAAGGCAGTGATCGAGGGCGGTCTTGAGAAAAAACCGGACAACGTACTGATCTATGCAACCTCCAACAGACGCCACCTGATCCGTGAAACATTTTCGGATAAAGAGGAAGTGCGTGAGGATATGCATACTTCCGATACTGTACAGGAAAAACTATCCCTGTATGCAAGATTTGGTGTTTCCATCTATTTTGGCGCACCGAACAAGAAGGAATTCCAGAATATTGTCAAAGTACTTGCAGAAAAATACCAGGTTTCCATGGATGAGGACACTTTGCTTGCTGAGGCCAATAAATGGGAGCTTTCCCACGGTGGATTATCCGGCAGGACGGCACAGCAATTTATCAACTATTTACTTGGAAAAGAATAAAAAATTGGTATAATAGAGTTATACAAAAGAAATGAGGAGGCAGACATCTGGTGATCCATACATTCGCAGCAATTTATATCGGTTCTTATGAAGTAAGTATTAAAATATTTGAGATTTCAGGAAAGAAGAAAATCCGTGACATCGATTATATCCGGAGCAGGATTGAGCTCGGAAGAGATGCATATTCCAAGGGAAGTATCGGATATGAACTTGTGGAGGCGCTGTGTGATACGCTTGCCGAGTACAAAAAGATCATGGACGGCTACCGGGTGGACAGCTACGAAGCATATGCTGCCGCAGCCTTGAGAAACGCTGAAAATGAACTTTTTATCTTAGACCAGATCCGCATCCGGACAGGACTTCTCGTAAAAGTTTTAAGTAACTCTGAGCATCGCTTTATCAGTTATAAATCGGTTGCCATGCGGGAAGATTTTGAGCGTATGATCCAGAAAGGTGCAGCAGTTGTGGATGCCGGAGGCGGCGGTATGCAGATCACGGTATTCTCAAAGGGAAAAGTAGTCACAACACAGCATCTGGCACTCGGCACCATGCGTATGCGGGAGCAGCTTGCGAGAAAAAGTAACAATCTGGCGCAATATGAGCTTCAGGTAGAAGAACTTGTTGACAAGGAACTTGAAGTTTTTAAAGCTATGTATCTTCAGGAGACGAAGATCAAATACCTGATCATCATCGGTGATTATATATCAGAGATCAGCAGAAAAGTAGAAAAAAACAAGGAAGACAATACCATAGAGGCAGCAAAGTTCTTAAAGTACATCAGAAAGCTGGATGAGAAGACATTAGAGGAAATCTCAGAGGAATTGAACCTTTCGAATGAGAGTGATGCGCTTGTCATTCCATATATGATGATCTTTAAATGCATGGCGGAGAGCATCGGCGCAGAGAGTCTCTGGGCACCGGGAACGAATGTCAGCGATGGTATCGCATTCCACTATGCACAGAAGAATAATATGATCCGGGTGGAACATGATTTTGAGGCGGATGTCTTATCTGCCGCAAGAAATCTTTCCGAGCGTTACATGAGTTACACCCCACATATTGATGCACTGACGCAGATGGCAACCCTTATTTTTGATACGATGAAAAAAGTACATGGACTTGGCAGAAGAGAACGGCTGCTTTTACAGGTGGCTGCCATTTTACATGACTGCGGAAAATATATCAGTTTTGCCAACGGTCCGTCCTGCTCCTATGACATTATTATGGCTTCCGAGATCATCGGACTGACACACAAAGAGCGTGAGATCATTGCAAACACAGTATTATATAATACATGGCCGCTTCCTGACTATGAAGATCTCGCAGATAAACTGGATCATGACAGTTACCTGACCGTTGCAAAACTTTCTGCAATCCTTCGTGTGTCCAATGCAATGGACCGGAGCCACAAGCAGAAGTTTAAGAATGTGAAGGCGGCGGTCAAGGGAAGAGAGCTTGTGATCACAATTGAGACAATGGATGATATTGCTTTGGAAAAAGCACTGTTTGATGCCAAAACGTCATATTTTGAAAATATATTCAGCATAAAGCCGGTGATCAAAGAGAAGAGAGTCTACGGCTGACAGTCAACCAATGGAAAGGCTAGGTTTATCTTATGGAGAAAGAACAGGATTTTAAAAAACCGGAATATTATGAAAACAGGGAATTAAGCTGGCTGAAATTTAATCACCGTGTATTAAACGAGGCGAGAGATAAATCCATCCCGCTTCTGGAACGATTAAAGTTTGTCAGTATCACTTCGTCAAATCTGGACGAATTTTTCATGGTGCGTGTCGCTTCCCTGAAGGATATGGTACACGCCAATTATAAGAAAAAAGATATTGCCGGAATGACGGCATCGGAACAGTTAGAGAAGATCAATGAACGCACGAGAGAGCTTGTCACACTTCAGTACAATACCTATAACCGTTCTCTTGTGCCACTTATGCACCAGCATGGAATTGTTGTGATGGATGCGTTTGAAGATCTGAGTGAGTCACAGGCTGCGTTTGTGGACCGTTATTTTGAAGACAATGTATATCCGGTACTCACCCCGATGGCGGTGGATGCCTCAAGACCATTTCCACTGATCCGGAACAAGACATTGAACATTGCAGCACTTCTTTCCAAGAAAAAAGGAAAATCAGAAAAAGAGGAAATTGAATTTGCAACCGTTCAGGTTCCAAGCGTATTGCCACGACTGGTACATATCCCTTCGGAAGATGGAAATGAAAAGACCTTCATTTTATTGGAGCAGGTCATTGAGCGGAATATTGATAAACTGTTTTTAAACTACGATGTACTCTGCGCATATCCTTACCGTGTTATGCGAAATGCCGATCTGTCGATTGATGAGGATGAGGCGGCTGACCTGCTAAAAGAGATTCAGAAACAGTTAAAAATGCGTCAGTGGGGCGAGGTTATCCGTCTTGAAGTAGAAGATGGCATTGACAAAAAGCTGTTAAACTTCTTAAAAGATGAATTAAAAGTGGCAGAACAGGATATTTTCCAGATCAACGGACCGATTGATTTCACGTTTTTGATGAAAATGTATGGATTAGAAGGCTGTGATGACCTGCGGAATGAGCCTTACACGCCACAGCGTGTGCCGGAGATCGTACCGGGTGAGAATATTTTTGATGAGATCCGAAAAGGAGATATCCTTTTGCATCACCCATATCAGACCTTTGATCCGGTGGTTGATTTTATCCGTCAGGCATCTGTGGATCCGGATGTACTTGCCATCAAACAGACGCTTTACCGTGTCAGCGGCAATTCACCGATCATTGCATCACTTGCGCAGGCGGCTGAGAATGGAAAACAGGTTTCTGTTTTGGTTGAGTTAAAAGCAAGATTTGACGAGGAAAACAACATTGTCTGGGCGAAAAAATTAGAGCAGGCAGGCTGTCATGTTATTTACGGTTTGGTTGGACTAAAAACACATAGTAAAATCGCATTGGTTGTGCGTAGGGAGGAAGACGGAATCCGCCGTTATGTGCACCTTGGAACCGGAAACTATAACGATTCTACCGCAAAATTATATACAGACTGTGGTATTTTCACCTGCGACGGTGCGATCGGAGAGGACGCGACGGCAGTATTTAATATGTTATCCGGTTATTCCGAACCGCTGTCATGGAACGAGCTTGCAGTTGCACCGATCTGGCTGCGCACGAAGTTCACAAAACTGATCCGCCGTGAGACGAAGCATGCAAAAGAGGGAAAACCTGCAAAGATCATTGCAAAAATGAATTCGCTCTGTGATCCGGGAATCATTGAATCCCTTTATGAAGCGTCTGCAGCAGGTGTTAAGATCCAGCTGATCGTCCGTGGAATCTGCTGCTTAAAAGTCGGGATTCCGGGTGTCAGTGAGAATATTGAAGTCCGCTCCATTGTCGGAAACTTTCTGGAACATAGCCGGATCTTCTACTTTTTCAATGACGGAGAGGAAGAACTTTACATGGGCAGTGCCGACTGGATGCCGCGTAACTTAGACCGCCGTGTAGAGATCCTGTTCCCGGTATTAGATGATGAATTGAAAAAGCGCGTCAAACATATTCTGGATGTGGAGCTGGCAGATACTTTAAAAGCACATGTATTGCATGCTGACGGCAATTACGAGAAAGTAGACAGACGTGGAAAAGCAGCATTATCATCTCAGGATGTTTTCTGTAAGGAAGCAATGGAAGCTGTTCCAAAACCATCTCACGGATATCAGGGAAGAGTGTTTATTCCGGCAGAACCTGTAGAATAAATAGCATTACGAAAGAGCAGTTATTTTGTGAGGGAGGATGGGCTATGAATAATAAAATTTTATTTGCGGATCTGGATCGTACATTATTGTGTGATGATAAGTCGATTTCTGAAAAGAACCGGGCTGCAATACAGAAAATGTTAGAGCGTGGACACTATTTTGTTCTGGCAACCGGACGACCGGTAGAGTCAGGGAGAATTGTTGTGAAAGATCTTGGGCTGACCAGTCCGGGATGTTATATGATCGCCTTTAACGGGGCAGTGATCTATGACTGTGCGGCAGACCGTGTGCTTTATAAAAGTGCACTTCCAATCGAGGTTGCGCAGGAGATTTTTGACCGGGCGCATAAAGCCGGCATCTATGCGCAGACCTACAATACCGTAGACATTGTGACAAAACGACACACAAAAGAACTGGATTATTATGTGGAGCGTTCTCATATGACCTACAAACTCACGAGAAGAATTTCGGATTGTCTGGATTCGGAACCTCAGAAAGTCATTCTGATCCATCTGGAGGATGATGAAAAATTAAAACGTTTCCAGAAAGCAAATGCTGCCTGGGCGAAAGGAAAATGCAACTCCTTTTTCTCCTGTAAAGAGTATCTGGAGTATTGTCCGGTCGACACGGACAAAGGAACCGGCGCACAGTATCTGGTGAAATTGTTAAATATTCCACATACCAGCACGGTTGCGATCGGAGATGAGCAGAACGACATTCCGATGATCCAATCCGCACATATTGGTATCGCTATGAAGAACGGGATCGATGATATCAAGAAAGCCGCTGATTATGTTACGGAAAATGATAACAACCATGATGCGATCGCGGAAGTGATCGAGAAGTTTATTTTATAAAAAAAGAGAAGCTTACCGTTGATATGTAAGCTTCCTTTTTTATCTGCCGGCTTTTATCGTTTCTAAAACAGAGTAAGGAATATACAGATGTCCCCGTCCTCTGCCAAGAGCGATATCCGGTTTGTTTGAGCCGTGGAAATCAGAGCCGCCGCTGATAAGCAGTCCGTTTTCCCTTGCAAGACGTTTCATCTGCTGTTCTTCTCCGGTGGTGTAGGTGGAGTAGATTGCTTCTAACCCGTCAAGTCCCGCCGGTTTCAGCTCATCGATCATTTTCTGGAGATTGGTGTTACTCAGGCCGTAGAGCAGAGGGTGAGCTAAAATGGCAGTACCTCCGGCTTCCTTGATGAGACGCACGGCATCGGTTGAAGCGACTTTCAACCTGCCGACATAGCATTTGCAGTGGTCGCCGATATAACGGTCGAAGGCTTCGCGGACACTCTTGATCTGACCATGTTCATATAGAAAGCGTGCAATGTTCGCGCGGGTAATGACACAGTCCGGATTTTCAGCCACCAGTTCTTCCATCGTAATGGAAAGCCCTTCCTTCTGAAGTGCCTCCACCATAAGTGCATTGCGCTCACTGCGGCATTTCCGGTATTCGGTTGTCTTTTTCAGAAGCTGCTCATTTTCGATATCAATATATAACCCTACGATATGGACTTCTTTTCCGTGATAATCGGTGGAGAGTTCAATGCCCGGTATTAGTTCAATCCCGGCAGAAGTTGCGCAGGGCATTGCTTTGCTGACACCTGAGCAGGTGTCGTGGTCGGTGAGTGCAAACGCAGACAGACCGGTGCGTTTTGCTTCAGTTACCAGTTCTGTGGGTGTAAAAGTTCCATCGGATTCGGTGGAATGTACATGTAAGTCGACAATTCTGTGATCCATAGTTTATGCCTTTCTTTTATAATTTCCCTGTGAATGATGAGTATCGTTTTAACTACAAAATTGACGTATTTTTTATTATCATTTTATTTACTGATATTTTGAAAAGTGATAAAATAATATATATCATATCGTTTGGTATAAGAAGAGTGTACTAAACAATAAAAAAATTTGCAAATAATTATGGATGAATGCTGAAAGGGGGACAAATTTGAAAAAATTTATTTTTGGTATAATTTTATCTGTCATTGGATTTATCTATTCATTTACCTGTTTTGTATACGCAGTTATAAATCCGTGTACTGTAAATGATCGAAGTGGTTTCATGATATCTCTTAGGGCAAATAATGTATTGATTCCGTTTTTGATTTCTACTTTTATTCTTATGATCGGTATACTGATTTGTGGATATGAGGCATATAGGAAAAAGTAAAAGATACAGAAAAAATTTACAAACTGTAAAAAATATACTTGACGAAACAAGTGTGTGTATGTTATATTATCAGAGTTGTTGAAAACAAAGTAGAGTATCCACTCTCACCGGAGCACAAATTTACAGTGTCTCATGGTCTAATACCTCAAACATCGCATATGCGTATTTGATTGATTGTGGATAGTCTGCCTATCCACTTTTTTTATGTGGAAGCATGAAAAATTATTTTGGAGGTGCAATACCATTAGCGAGTTAATGATTAATGAACAGATCAGAGACAAAGAAATTCGTCTGATCGGAGAAAACGGAGAACAGCTTGGCATTATGTCAGCGAGAGAAGCTATGAAGCTTGCTGAGGAAGCAGAACTTGACTTAGTTAAAATCGCTCCAACTGCAAAACCACCTGTCTGCAAGATTATCGATTACGGTAAGTATCGTTATGAACTGGCAAGAAAAGAAAAAGAAGCCAAAAAGAAACAGAAAGTGGTTGAGCTGAAAGAGATTCGCTTGTCACCGAATATTGATTTAAATGATCTGAATACCAAAATGAACGCTGCAAAGAAGTTTTTATCCAAGGGAGATAAAGTGAAAATCACTTTGAGATTCCGCGGACGTGAAATGGCTCATATGAATGCAAGCAAACACATTCTTGACGATTTCGCAGAAAGCTTATCTGACACAGCAGTAGTGGAAAAAGCACCAAAAGTTGAAGGAAGAAGTATCAGCATGGTGTTGGCAGAAAAGAAATAATTATTTTAAGGAGGAATCTATCATGCCAAAAATGAAAACAAGCAGAGCAGCTGCAAAACGTTTCAAAGTTACAGGAACAGGAAAATTAAAAAGAAGTAAAGCTTATAAGAGACATATCTTAACAAAGAAAACAACAAAGAATAAGAGAAATCTTAGAAAACCTGCAATGGTTGATGCAACAAACGTTAAGAATATGAAGAAGATTTTACCATACGCATAGGAATTAAGTAAGGAGGATTAAAAAATGGCAAGAGTAAAAGGCGGTTTAGGCGCTAAAAAAAGACATAATAGAACTTTAAAATTAGCAAAAGGTTACAGAGGCGCTAGATCTAAACAGTATAGAGTAGCAAAACAGTCAGTTATGAGAGCCTTAACAAGTTCTTATGCTGGTAGAAAAGAAAGAAAGAGACAGTTCCGTCAGTTATGGATCGCTCGTATCAACGCAGCAGCAAGAATGAACGGAATCTCTTACAGCCAGATGATGCACGGATTAAAAATTTCCGGTATCGATATCAACCGTAAAATGTTAGCAGAGATGGC